>Ga0075425_100000007_pt1 | contig 223104 bp, 205 predicted proteins | sample SoiMethybrSBSTD4_FD_75300 | JGI IMG/M metagenome (GOLD analysis project Ga0075425, IMG submission 75300) | Bulk soil microbial communities from a Populus tree surrounding site in Tennessee, USA - Soil MetaG P. TD hybrid SBSTD4 | ecosystem: Environmental > Terrestrial > Soil > Tree plantation...
CCCCGATGCAGCGCTGCCACCAGATCCACTCCGCGCCGATGATGTGCACGACCGTGTCGCGGATCGAGGCGAAGCTTCCCCCCATCGGCGCCGTGAACTGCTCGTTCGTCAGCGGCTCCAGCGAGTCGAGCGTCTTGTGGTTCGCCCAGATGTTGTAGTCGTAGAGCTCCTTCATCGCGCCTCCGCCGTTTTCGTCGCCACCAAGCCGTCGAACACCTGCAGGGCCAGGTCGACCCGCCCCAGCGGCGCCGACACCTGCACCCCCGCCACCGCCCCCCGCACCCGCGCCAGCGTCTCCCGGGCGATCGTCACTCCTTCGATCATCCCGTGCTCCTTGCTCTTCTCGCTGGCGATGCGCATCCGCTCCATCACCTCGTCCGGCACGTTCACCCCCGGCACCTCGTTGTTCATGAACTGGGCGTTGCGGTACGACAGCAGCGGCCAGATGCCGGGGACGATCGGGAGGTTCCACCCCTCGATGCGCCTGAGGAACTGCTCGAGCTGCCGGGCGTCGAACACCGGCTGCGTAATCGCGTACTCGGCGCCGGCCTTGATCTTCCAGTCGAGGCGGCGCAGCTCGGTGTCGAGGTCGAGGTGGCCGGGGTTCACGCCGACGCCGATGGTGAACTTCGTCGCCTCGCCGAAGGGGTTCCCGCCGAGGTCGAGGCCGCGGTTCATCAGGCTGACCATGTTCGTCAGGCCGATCGAGTCGATGTCGAAGACCGCCGTGGCGTCGGGGTACGGCCCCATCTTCGGCGGATCGCCGGTGATGAGGAGCATGTTGCGCAATCCGAGCGCGGCGCAGCCGAGCAGATCGCTGTGCATGCCGAGGAGATTGCGGTCGCGGCAGCAGTAGTGCAGCACCGGTTCGATGCCGACGCGCGTGTGCAGCAGGAAGGCCACGGCGATCGCCCCCATGCGGTTCTGCGCGCGCGGGCCGTCGGGGACGTTCACGGCGTCGACGCCGGCGTCCTTGATCGACTGCACCGACTTCACCATCGCCTCCGGGTTCGGCCCCTTCGGCGGGACGATCTCGATCGTCGTCACGAACTCGCCCGCGGCGATCTTGCGTCCCCAGTTCGAGCGCGCCGTCATCGGCACCGGCTCGACGCCGTTCTGCCTCTTCCCGTTCGTCTCCCGCTCGATGACGACGAACGAGCGCCGCGGCGAGAGCGGGCGCACGGCGTCGCGCATCAGCTTGATGTGCTCTGGCGTCGTCCCGCAGCAGCCGCCGAGGAACTTGACGCCCTTGTGAATGAGCCGCTTCGCATACTTCCCCATGTACTCGGGCGACGCCATGTACATCTGCCGGCCGTTGACCTCGCGCGGCAGGCCGGCGTTCGGCTGGCAGGAGATCTTCTTGGCCGTGACGGCGCTCATCTCCTCGACGGCGTCGAGCATCACGTCGGGGCCGACGGAGCAGTTGAGGCCGACGACGTCGGCGCCGGCGGCGTCCATGCGCCGGGCGATCGTGGCCGGCGTGTCGCCGTAGATGGTGCGGTGGTCGTTGCCGATGGTCATCTGGGCGATGATCGGCAGCGTGCAGACGTCGCGCACTGCGAGGATGGCCTGCTCGATCTCGGCGATGTTGGAGATCGTCTCGACGATGATCAGGTCGACGCCGCCGTCGCGCAGCGCCGCGGCCTGCTCGCGGAAGAACTCCCGCGCCTCCTCGAGCGACGTCGGCCCGTACGGCTCGATGCGGATGCCCAGCGGCCCGATGGCCCCGGCGACGTAGACGGAGTCGCCCGCGGCCTTGCGCGCGATCTCGACCGCGGCCACGTTGATGTCGCGCAGCTCGTCCTCGATGCCGAAGCTGCGCAGCTTGACCCGGTTCGCGCCGTAGGTGTTGGTCTCCAGGATCTCCGCGCCGCAGCGGACGTACTGCTTGTGCACCTCAAGGACGATCTCCGGATTGCGGAGATTGAGCTCGTCGTAGCACTTGTTGATGAAGACGCCCTTCGCGTAGAGCATCGTCCCCATCGCCCCATCGAAGAGGTAGACGTGCTCGTCGGCGATCGCTTGAATGAAGTCCTGCATGGCGAAAAGTGATGAGGACTGAGGACTGAGTCGGGGGCTTCGACGACTCAGCTTGTCTTGTCCTCGGCGTTCCTCAGTCCTCAGTCCTCATTGCTCAGTCCTAAAAAGCAAAAAGCCCCACGCTGGGTGACGTGGGGCCAAGCTCGAAAGCAGCGTTCGAACAGCGGCGATTTAGCTTTTTTTAAGCTGGTTGCAAGCGGCCCCAAATCAATCCAGCGGCAGTCAATGTACCATGTCGCCGGTCCTATGCGAAATCTCTCCTGCTCCCTCTTCCTGCTCCTGCTCTCCTCGCCCCTCGCCGCCGAGTCGATCAACATGGTGCCGATGGCGCCGCTGGTGCTCGTGGCCGCGCCGGAGGCCAGCGCCGCCCCGCCCCCGACGCTCGGCTTCAAGGCGGCGGGATCGTTGGGCACCATTTATCCGCCGGACCCGAGCGGCGCCGTCGGACCGCACCACGTCGTCGGCGCGTTCAACAACGGCGTGGTCGTGGACGACCGCGGCGGCAACCCGCTGATCGGCATCCCCATCACGCAGTTCTGGCACGACCCGGCCTTCCCCGATCTCTTCTACTACCGGGCTCGCGCGCTGTACGACGCCGGGAACGACCGCTGGATCATCGCCATGCTCGCCGACGACGGGAACTTCAACAACGGCGTCCTGCTGCTGGCCATCTCCGCGACCGGCGATCCGACCGGCACCTGGCGGCGCTACCGGACGAGCTTCGGCAGCGACGTCCGCCTCAACGCCGACGCCACGCGCATGGTCATGACCGCGGACCAGATCGTCATCACCGTGAACGAGTGGCTGGGCAACTCGATCGAGAACGGCGTCGATGCCTTCGAGATCCGCAAGGCGGACTTGTACGGCACGGCGCCGCCGGCCGTGACGAAGATCCACGCCGGCACGGAGCTCGATTGGGTTCCGGTGGCGTCGTCGGACACGACGGTGCGCATGGTCACGACCGCGCACGGCTTCTTCGAGACGTTCCAGGTCGACTCCGCCGGCAATGAGAGCGGCTTTCAGTCGTACGCGTCCCCCTCGGGCCTCGGCTACACGCAATGGAGCTGCGGGCAGCTCGGCTTGCCGAACAGCATCGACTGCGGCCTCGGCATCCCGCACCAGGCCCTGCTGCGCGACGGCGTGCTGTGGGTCGTCGGGACGGCGAACAACGGCTCGCGCAGCGTGATCGTGGTGTGGAAGATTTCCGGGACCACCTCGGCGACGATGGTGATCAGCGATTCCGGAAACGACTACGCCTACCCGTCGATCGCCGTGAACCGCAACGGCGTCGCCTTCATCGGCTACTCGACGTTCAACCTGAATATCTTTCCGTCGGCCGAGTACCGCGTCATCGACGCCGCCGGCAACGTCAGCGCGCCGGCCGCGGTGAAGAGCGGCGAGGACCAGTACACCGGCCTCTATTGGGGCACGTACAGCACGAGCTTGGTCGACCCGGTCGACGACCAGAGTTTCTGGACCCTGCAGAGCTACAGCACGCCGCCGGCCAACCTGAGAACGACGACGTGGGGCACGTGGTGGACGTATGTACGCGTGGTGAAGCCGCGCGGCCGCGCCGTCCGGCACTGACCCGATGCGAGTCCTCACGTCCGCCGCGCTGCTGTTCCTGCTCTCCGCCACGCTGGCGGCGCAGCAGATCGACGCCGTGGAGATGGCGCCGGCGACGCTCGAGCAGCTCGCCCGCGCCTCGGTCGTGCAGCCGCCGGGCGAGCTGGAGAAGCGGCCCCGTCCCGCGCGCGCCGCGAAGCGCTCCACGCGCGCGGCCATCGCCGCGGACTTCGTCACCGTCGCGAACGGCATCCCCGCCCCGCCGCTGACGCGCGGCTTCAAGGCTTCGTTCGATCCGCTGCCCGGCGCGACCACCGGCTACGCGCCGCCGGACGTGAGCGGCGCCGTCGGCCCGCGCCACGTCGTCGGCGCGTTCAACAACAGCCTGACGGTGCACGACCGCAACGGCAACCAGCTCTCCTTCCTCTCCATCTATCAGTTCTGGCACGACCCGGCCTTCCCCGACACGACCCTCACCGATCCGCGCGTGATGTACGACGCGCTCAACGACCGCTGGGCGCTGGCCATGCTGACGGATACGAACGGCCGGCTCGGACTGCTGCTCCTGGCCTTCTCGGCGACCGGCGATCCGACCGGCTCGTGGCGGCGCTTCCGCATCGCCGCGAATCCGAGCAGTCCGAACATCGCCCTCGATTTCACGCGCATGGCCCTGACGCTCGACCAGATCGTCGTCACCGCGAACGAGTTCAACGCCGAGAGCCCGACCGGCGCGGACGTCTACACCATCGCCAAGAGCGCCGCTTTCTCTCCCCTTTCGACCGTGTCGGCCAGCCTGTCGCATTCGGCGTCCGACTTCGACCTCACCCCGGTCACCTCGCCCGACACGACCATCCGCATCGCCACGCAGGACGGCGACGACGTCCTGCTCTACGAGCTCCGCGGCCACGGCCTCGTGATCACGAACGAGTACGCGCCGCCGGCCAGCTTCTTCAACGGCGCAACCTTTTGCGATCAGTTGGGAACGACGAAGACGCTCGACTGCGGCGAGGGCATCCTCCACCACGCGCTGTTCCGCAACAACGTCCTGTGGATCGTGCAGTCGGCGGCGAACGGCTTCAGCGGAATCGCCGTGGTCTGGAAGATCGCCGGCCCGGCGGCGACGGGCTTCGTCCTCAGCGATCCCGCCGTCGATTACGCCTACCCGTCGATCGCCGTGAACCGCTTCGGCGCGGCGCTCGTCGGCTACGCGATGTTCAACAGCTCGATGTACCCGTCCGCGGCGTACCGCTACATCGATCCGGCCGGCGCCGTCAGCGATCCGGTGACGGTGAAGAACGGCGAGGATTGGTTCGGCTTGTTCCGCTGGGGCGACTACACCACGACGCTCGTCGATCCCGTCGACGACACGAGCTTCTGGACGATCCAGGAGTACGGCACGCCGGCCAACGGCACGACGCACAACACCTGGGGCACGTGGTGGACGTACGTGAGGATCGTGCCGCGGATGCGGGCGGTGCGACACTAACGCGTGCTCTCCGCCGCCGACCTGACCGCGATGTTCCGCCAGGACCTGCCGGCGTTTCTCGTCGGCACGGTCCTCTGCACGATCGGGCTCGGCTTCGCGCTCTTCAGCCCGCGCGGGGCGCGGCGCAATCTGATCCCGGCCGGGCTCTTCGCCTTTCTCTACGGCGCGCGCATGCTCGTGCGCACCGGCTCGACGGCGCATCTCCTCGGTCATCCGGCCGCGTTGCCGTACCTCGGCGCGGCGCTCGAGTACCTCGTGCCGATCCCCGCCAGCGTCGCCTTCGCCCGCTTTCTCGGCGACCGCTGGCGGCGGATCAACGAGGCCGTGACGGCGATCTTCAGCCTCGCCGCGGCCATCGCCATTCCGTACGAGATCCTCACGCGCCGGCCGTACGCCGCGACGAACGTCGTCAACGGCATCGTCGTCCTGCTGATCAGCGTCTTCCTGCTGAACTACATCACCCAGCCGCGGCTCTTCCGCAACGCCGTCACGTTCGGCGCGCTGATCTTCAGCCTTTTCGTGCTGAACGAGCACTTCGGGCCGTGGCACGGCATCGAGCCGTTCGGATTCCTGATCTTCATCGCCGCGCTGCTCTACGACCTGCTGCGGCAGTCGGCGCGCGCGCGGTGGCGCCTGGCCGCGGTGGAGAGCGAGATGGCCACGGCGCGGCGGATCCAGGAGTCGATCCTGCCGCGGCGCGGGCCGGACGTGGCTGCGGTCGACGTCGCCAGCGTCTACGTCCCGGCGTCGAGCGTCGCCGGCGACTACTTCGACTTCGTCGCCGTCGACGAGCACTGCTTCGGCGTCGTCGTCGCCGACGTCTCCGGCCACGGCGTCGGCGCCGCGCTGGTGGCCTCGATGCTGAAGGTGGCGATCGCCATGACGGCGGCGCGCGTGCGCGAGCCGGCGCGGCTGCTCGCGGAGCTGAACGCCTTCTTCCTCGGAAAGCTGGAGCGGCAGTTCATCACAGCCGTCGTCGCCTTCATCGACACCGAGAGCGGCGAGGTCGTGCTGGCGTCGGCGGGCCATCCGCCCCCGCTCGTCCGCCGCGCGGACGGCGCGGTCGAGGAAGTCGCGACATCCGGCTTCGTCCTCGGTCGCATGCGCGACGCGAAGTTCACCGACGTCCGCCTCCTCCTCGGCACGGGCGACGCCATCGTCTTCTACACCGACGGCGTGACCGAGGCGCGCGGGTACTCGGCCGAGCGGCTCGCGGCGTGCGTCGCGCGCGGCGGGACATCGCGGGAAATTGCGGACGCCATCGTGCACGAGCTGCCGAAGGAGAACGAGGACGACGTGACGATGGTCATCGTCAGTCTCGCCCGAAAATCTTCCGCAGCCGGTTCCATCCCCGCTCCACCTGCTGCCGGTTCTGATCGACTTCCGCGGTCCACTTTCGGAACTGATCGAGCGTGATCGCGGGCGGCTCGTCGAAGTGCTCGCGGTCGAAGAAGACGCGGCGCACGAGGCGTCCGAGGAGGCCGGCCGGGCAGTGGCTCGTCGGCTGCGTCCCTTCGAGGAAGACCTCGTGCCACGGGCCGGGGCAGCCGTCCTGCCAGAGCATGCCCGTCTCGGGGTCGATGTCGCGGAACACCACGCCGGACGGCGCTTTCGGATCGGCGCGGATATGCGGGATCGCGCTCATGTACGCGCCCCAGATCGGGATGGCCGCCTCGGCCGAGGAGAGGCGCAGCGGCGCGCCGCGGTCGAAGCCGACCCACACCGCCGTCACGACGTCGGGCGTGTAGCCGACGAACCAGGCGTCGCGGTAGTCGCTCGTCGTCCCGGTCTTTCCGGCGACGTAGCCGAGGCCGTAGCGCTTCAGGCGCGAGGCCGTGCCGCGCTGCACGACACCGCGCAGCAGCGTGTGCATCACGTAGACGGGCGCGGCTTCGGCGACCTTCTTGGCATCGAGCTCGTGGCGGAAGAGGCGCTTGCCGCGCGCGTCGCGGACCTCGCGGACAAGGAACGGCTCGACGCGGATGCCGAGGTTCGGGAAGGCCGTGTACGCCGCGGTGAGCTCGCGCATCGTCACCTCGGTCACGCCGAGGGGCAGGGCCGGGATGCGCGCGAACTTCTCCTCGAAGCCGAAGTTCTGCGCCGCGTCGACGACGCGATCGAGCCCGACCTCCTCGGTCAGGCGCACCGTCGGCACGTTCAGCGACTCCTCGAAGGCCTCGCGCAGCGACACGCGGCCGCGGAAGCGCTCGTCGTAGTTGTGCGGCTCCCACGACTGGCCGCCGCTGACGTCGACGCGCAGCGGCGCATCGAGCAGGAACGACGCCGGCGTCGCTTTCTTCGAGGCGATGGCGGCGAGGTAGGCGAAGCTCTTGAACGCCGATCCCGGCTGGCGATGCATGGCCGAGGTGCGGTCGAACGGGGAGAGGCGGTAGTCGGTGCCGCCGACGAGCGCGCGCACGCCGCCGCTGCGCGGATCGACGGAGAGGATGGCCGTCTGCAGCGGCTCGCTGCGCGCCTGGGCCCGGACCCAGCCGAAGCGCGCGGCCAGCTGGCCGGGGCCGTTCGACGCGGCGCGCTCCGCGGCCTTCTGCGCGCGCGGATCGATCTCGCAGGTGATGGTCAGGCCGCCTTCGATAACGCGCTCGATGCCGGCGTCGTCGACGAGCTCGGCCCGCAGCGCGCGGAGGTAGAACGGGAACCAGGCCTGCGGGATCTGTCCGTTGTTGAACTCGACGACGCGGGAGATGGCGTCGTCGTACTGCGCGTCGTTGATCCAGCCGTGATCGCGCATCACGCCGAGGATGGCGTTGCGGCGGGCGCGGACGATGTCGGGGCGCTTCTCCGGCGTGTCGCGGTTCGGGGCGCGGATCATGCCGGCCAGGAGCGCGGCCTCGTCGAGGCGGAGCTCCTGCGGGCGCTTGTCGAAGTAGAGGCGCGAGGCCTCGTCGATGCCGAGGACCGGCTTGCCGGCGCTGTGGCCGAGGTAGACGTCGTTGAGGTAGATCTCGAGGATCTCGTCCTTGGCCATGCGGGCGTCGAGGACGACGGCGAGCGGGATCTCGATCAGCTTGCGCCGCCACGTCCGCTCGCTGGAGAGGAAGCGGGCCTTGATGATCTGCTGGTCGATGGTGCTGCCGCCCTGGGTGATGCCTCGGGCGCGGAGGTCGAGCCAGAGCGCGCGGGCCATGCCGATCGGATCGATGCCGAGGTGATGGCGGAAGCGCACGTCCTCGGCGGCGACGAAGGCGTCCGGCACGTAGCGCGGCACGGAGTCGAGCCGGACCGGCGCGGTGATGCGCCAATCGACGCCGTAGAGTGTCCAGACCTGCTGCCCCGCGGGCGAAATGAGGATCGTCGGACGGCTCCAGGTGTGGCGCACGAGCTCGCGCGTGAGGCGGCGATTGAGAAGGAAAAAATAGATCGACGTGGTTTCGAATCCGAGCCACAGCAACGCCGCGACAAGAAGCAGAAGTGAACGTGACAATCGCGGCATCTTCGTCTACATTCAATTTCGTGCAACGACACTGCCACGCCACTCCCTGAAATTTGAAAAGGAGACTCCATGGCATCGAGGAAAGCTGCCTCCAAGAAAGCGTCGAAGAAAGCCGCGAAGAAGGCGGCCAAGAAGAAAGCGCCGGCGAAGAAGGCCGGAAAGAAAGCCCCCGCGAAGAAGAAAGCAGCGGCGAAAAAGCCTGCCTATCGCGCGGCAAAGAAGCCCGCGAAGAAGCCGGCTCCGAAGAAGAAGCCGGCTCCGAAGAAGCCAGCTCCGAAGCCCAAGAAATACGTGGCCAAGAAGAAGCCGGCGGCGAAGCGCAGCGTGATCAGCCGAGCCGTGGAGACGATCCGCGAGACGGCGAGCTCGATCGGCTCGACGGTGTCGGGCATTCTGCCGGGCAGCTCGCCCAGCCCGGGCTACGGGACTCCGACGGAAGGCGGCGGGGAGCCGAAGGCGTAACGGAGCGCCGGCGTCTTCGCCGGCTGGCATGGCGGCGTCCCGCCGCCCGCGCGCGAGACGCGCGCTGAGCCAGCTGGCGGGACGCCAGCGTTCCCATCAACCGGCGTTATCGAAGACCCTGCGGATCCTTCGCGAAAAGTATTTCTCCGGAAGTCCGTTCTTCCATTTTCCGTACTGCTTGGCCTTGCGGAAGGCGTCCATGGCCTGGACCTTGTAGCGCTCGTCCGCCTCGAAGGCGTAGCGCGAGTACTGCGAGGCGCCGAGGAACGCGTAAATCCAGCCGTTCTTCGGCATCTCCGTGGTGAGGCGCTCGAAGGCCGTGGCGGCCTCGTCGAAGTCGCCGCGGAAGTAGCTCTCCAGCGCCACGCGCACGCGCTTGGCCGTGTCGCCGAGAACCATCGTGCTGGCCGCGACGGGGCGGGTGGGCGGCGGGGCGGCGGCCACGGCGGGGGCGCCCGGCGCGGCGGCGAGGTCGGCGATGCTCGCGGCGCTCTGCGCGGTGGCGATGACCTGGCGCAGCTCGTCGTTCGACTTCGCGCCGGCGTTGAGCGTGCTCGCGCTCGCGAACTGCTGCGCGGCCTGCTGGTACTGCGGCGAGCCCGCGGCCTTGCGCTGCTGCGCCGCGGTGAGGTGGTTCTTCGCTTCGTTGAGCGCCGCCGCGGCCTGCTGGCGCAGCGCGGGGTCGATGGTGGGCGCGGCCGGCTGCGGAGCCGGAATGACCGGGCGCGGCTGCGGCACTGCCGGTTGCGGCGCCACGGGCTGCGGCTCCGGCGCGCTGGCGGCGGCGAGCTTCTGCTTCGCCCTCCCCATGTTGATCTCGATCGAGCCGAGGTTCTCGTCGCCCACGCCCTCGGCGCGCTCGAGGTCGGCGATGGCCTGCTCGAACTTGCCGGTGTTCAGGTAGGCGATGCCGCGGTAGTAGTACGGGTGATAGCTGATGAAGATCGCGCCGTAGGTGCGGGCCTTGTCGTTCTCCTTCGGATTGCCGCCGATGGCCGCGGTCATCTTCTGGATGACGGTGTTCCACTGCCCTTTGCGCGCGGCGTTGAGGCCGGCGTCATAGTCGTCGTACCACGAGGCCAGGGCGGCGGTGGCGAAGAAGAGCGCGAGGATCGCGATCGTCGTCCGTCTCATGGCTTCGACACCTCCTTTTCGAGCTCGTCGAAGTTGACGCCGCCGAGGTCGACCGACTTCGACGTCGTGCGCCCGGCGTCGACCCGCACGTCGAACGTGGTCGTCTTCCCGGCCGGCCCGCTCATCGTCACGAGGTACTTGCCCGGCGCGAGGTCGAGCCGCGCCGGCGTGGAATGGTCATCGTCTTTGAGTGCGACCTGCTGTTTGTTGCTGTCGTCGACGATCTTGTCGATGTTCCCCCACGGCGAGGCCGAGAGGAGCAGCGCGCCCTGCCCGGCGGGGATGTTCGCCGGCGCGGGCGCGGTCGTGGTCACGGCGGTGCTGGCGATCGGCACGGACGGCGCGGCGGGCTGCGCGGTGGGCTTGCGGAGCATGAAGTAACCGCCGACGCCGAGGACGATGACGATGGCCGCGGCGATCGCGCCGAGCATGGCCTTGTTCGACGTTTTCGCCGGAGGGGCAATCTGCCGCTCGATGACGGTCGGCTCCGCCTGCAGCACCTTCGGCTCGAGCTGCGTCGACGCGGCCTGGGTGACCAGCCGCTCCATCACGGTCGGCGCGTCGTTCGCGGTGCGCTCGATGCGCGTGGCCTCCTCGTCCGCGGCGCGTGTGCCGGTGGGGCCGTAGCGCTGCGTGGAGACGGGCGGGGGCGGCTGCACGGTCTGCGTCTGCTGCGTCGGCGCGGCGCCGCTGAAGGTGCCGGAGGAGCCGGTGGTGATTTTCGGCAGATCGGCGAGCGTCTGCGCGCCGCTGAGGGTGATCATCTTTTCGCCGAGGCCGTACTTCGCGTCGGGGGCGACGCTGCCGCGGATCCCTTCGAGCGCCTCGGCGAAGTCGGCGGCGGTGGCGTAGCGATGATCGCGGCTCTTCTCGAGCGACTTCATGATGATCGCTTCGAGCTGCGGCGGCACCCTGGCGTCGGGATTGATCTGGACGATCGGCGCCGGCTTCTCCGTGACGTGCTTGAGGATGTAGCCGTTGGGATTCGTGGCCAGGAAGGGCGCGCGCCCGGCCAGCATCTCGTACATGACGATGCCGAAGGAGTAGAGGTCGGAGCGGGGGTCGAGATGCTCTCCTTCTTTCAGGAATCCGGCCTGTTCCGGAGATGCGTATTTCAGCTTCCCGAGGAACATGCCCGTCTGCGTCAGGTGCTGCCCCTGGTCGCCCTCGGCCAGCGACTTGGCGATGCCGAAGTCGATCACCTTCACGAGCAGTTTCCCGTGGTGGTCCTGCGACAGCATGATGTTCTCGGGCGAGACGTCGCGGTGGATCAGGCCCATGGAGTGGAGGTGATCGAGGCCGTTGAGGGCCTGGACGGCGATCTCGATGGTCAGACGCGGCGGCATCGCCCCGTTCTTGCCGATCCACTTCTGGATGTTCGTCCCGTCGATGAACTCCCAGACCATGTAGTAGGAGCCGTCGTCGAGCTGGGCGAAGTCGTAGAGCATGGCCAGGTTCTTGTGCTTGATCATCGTGGAGGTGCGCGCCTCCTGGAGGAAGCGCTGCATCCCCTGATCGTCCTGGGCCACGTTGGGGCGCATGATCTTGATGACGCGCAGCTCGTTGAGGTGGATGTGGCGGACCTTGAAGATCTCGCCCATGCCGCCGATGCCGAGGCGGTCGAGGATCTGGTATTTGCCGTCGATCAGCCGCGCCGCGTACGTGCGCTGGAAGCTGGTGATGCGCTCGCCGCATTGCGGGCACTGCTCGTACGCGGCGTCGATCGGCTCTTTGCACTTGAGGCAGGTGATTTGACTCATGGCTATCGGTCTCTCAAAACATAACTACACGCCGGGTCCGCTCCGAACCTCACGATATCTCCCACTTTCAGCTTCACCCGGTCAACGCGGGCGTTGTTCACAAACGTTCCATTGGCCGACTTCAGATCTTCGAGCACGGGCGAGGGGCCGTCGAAGGTGATGCGGGCGTGCTTGCGCGAGACGGCCGGGTGCGCGAGCACGATCGAGCACGTGCGGTCGCGGCCGACCATCACGTCGCCGCCCTGCAGGAGGTGCTTCTCGCCCGCCTCCGGCTTCACGTTCACGAGCGCGAACTGCTGCTGCGGCGGCGCGAACGGCAGCGGCGTCGGGGCGTTCGACGGATCGAACGCCGGAGTCGGGCGCATCGTCGGCGTGTAGCCGGGGCGGAGGTTGTACTCCTCGAGCGCTTCGAAGAACTCGCGCGCCGTGGCGAAGCGCTCGTCGGCGCGGGGCATCATCGACTTCAACACGATCTGCTCGAGCTCGCGGTCGATCTCCGGACGCAGCGCGCTGGGCATGGCCTTCTCGCCGCGGTAAATGGCGTCGATCAGCTTCGGCAGCGAGCGGCTGTTGAACGGCAGCTGCCCGGTCAGCATCTCGTAGAGCACGACGCCGCTGGAGTAGACGTCGCTCTTCGCGCCCGCGTCCTTCGGCTCGCGGATCTGCTCGGGGGACATGTAATGCGGCGTGCCGAGGAGGAAGCCTGACTTCGTCAGCACCGTGCCGCCGGGGCCGGCGGTGTTCTCCTTGATCTTGGCGATGCCGAAGTCCGTCACCTTCACCGAGCCGGCCTTCTCGCGGATCAGGTTCGCAGGCTTGATGTCGCGGTGGACGATGCCTTTTCCGTGCGCGTAGACGAGAGCTTCGAGGAGGCATTGGCAGATCGAGATGGCGTCGACGACGGGGAGCGCGCCCCGCTCGCTGAGCAGCACGTCGACCGGCGTCCCTTCCACGAGCTCCATGACCAGCACCGCGCCGGCGTTGTTGTTGATGAACTCGTAGAAGCGGGTGATGTAGCGGTGGCGGAGCTTCTCCAGGATCTGGGCCTCTTTGATGAAGCGCTTCCGCGCTGTGACCTCGCCCGCCAATTCGTCGGACATGACTTTGAGAACGACGGTGTAGCTCTCCGGCAGGATGTTCGTCCGGGCGATGGTGCGCCCGACGTAGACGTGGCTCATCCCCCCTTCGCCGATCTCGCGCTCCACGCGGTAGTTGCCGATGACGTTGCCGATCATCGCAGGGCGCCCTCGTCATCCCAGAAAAAGCCCTCGTCGCAGAGGGGCATGAAGAGGAACTTGTGCGAGCCGATGCGGACGATGTCCTTCGGCAGGAGGTCGCGGCGCGGCTCGATCTCGGCCTCGTTCACGTAGGTGCCGTTGGTGGAGTTGTGGTCCATGAGGATGAAGCGCCGCTCCTCGGGACGGAAGACGAGGTCGGCGTGGTGCGAGGAGGCCTGGTCGTCGTCGATGACGATGTCGCTGCGCCGGTCGCGGCCGATGACGTTGCGTCCGATGCGGACGCCGAAGGCCTCGCCGCGCGCGGGGCCGCTGAGGGCGACGAGCCAGCCGACGACGTAGCGCTTCGGCTGGGAGTCGCCGCGCTGCACGACGGAGGTGCGCTCCATCGGCGGCGCCTGCACGGCCGCGGAAGAGGTCTCGCGGCGCAGCGGCGGCGGCGGGGGCACGGCCACGGGGCGGCGGGGCGGCGGCTCGGCCGCTCCCTCGGCGCCGCCGAAGCGCGTCGGGCGCACGATCGGCACTTCGGCCTGCTCCGCGTCTTCCGCCGGGCAGTACGGACAGAGGTCCCACGACTCGTCGATGAAATGCCCGTTCTCGCAGCGCTTGTCAGCCACGTTCCGCCTCACGCATCGGGAGCGCCGGCGTCGCGCCGGCTGGCGAGGCGGCGTCTCGCCGCCAGTGGCGCCGGGACGGCGCCGTGCCAGCCGCCGGGACGGCGGCGCTCCGAGTATTCTCACGCATGAAATGCCACCGCGACGGCGTTCCGGCCGCCGAAGTAGATGATGTCGCCGTCCTTGAGGTACCGCTTGTCGATCTTATGGTCGTTGACGTAGGTCCCGTTCGAGGAGTTGCGATCGATGAGGAGGACCTTTCCGTCGATCGAGACGACCTCGGCGTGGAGCCTCGAGACCTTCGGATTCTCCAATACGATCTCACAAATCGCCGATTCGCGCCCGATGCGGATGCCGGAACCGCCGAGGCCGAGGCGCTCGCCGGCGCGGGAGCCGTTGAGGATCGTGAACTTGCCGAGGATTGAGCCGTTGCCACCGCCGCTGCTCGGCGCGATCAGCGTCTCCGAGGTCGTGGCCACGGCGATGTCCTTCGGCTGGCGGCGGCGCGCCGCCGGAATGGCGATGGCCACGCCGGCGCCGACGAGGGCGATGAGCAGCGCGCCGCTCGCCGCCGGATGCTGCCGCCAGAGCGGCATCGCTTTCAGGGCCCGGTCGGTGTCGGCGCGGAAGCGCAGAAGATCGGGCGAGCCGGGGAAGAAGCGCGACGCATTCGTCAGCTCGGCGCTGGCAACGGGCCAGCGGCCGTCGCCGGCGGCGTCGAGCGCGGCGCGGTAGTGGCGGCTGAAATCGCTCTCGACGTTGATCGGCACATTCGCCGCGGCGAGGAAGCTCCTGGCCACGTTGACCGGCACGAGGAACTTGACGTCGGCGTCGCGATGACCCCACGTGGAGATGCCGATGACGTCGCCGTCGCGGTTAACCGCGGGGCCGCCGGAGTTGCCGCGATAGATGGCCACGTTCGACTGGAACACCGGCGTGTTCGTGACGTCGCGCTTGATGGCGGTGATGCTGCCCGGGTTCAGCGTGGCCTCGAGGTCGGTGTCGTGCGAGAGCCAGCCGCCGATGACTTCGTCGCTGCTGCTGGCCACGGCCGGATAGCCGAACGTCCAGATCGACTCGCCGACGCGGACGCGGTCGGAATCGCCGAGGGGGATCACCGGCAGGTTCTTGCGATCGACGCGGAGCAACGCCAGGTCGGCGCCGCCCTGCGCGAGCGCGGGCGAGTAGCGCTCGATGCGGAAGGGAACCTTGACGCCGTTGGAGAGGTCGACGTCGTTGACGATGGCGATCTTCTCGAGCGTCCCGGCGGAGCCGATGGCGTTGACGTAGCGCTCCAGGGAGTCGCCGCGGTAGAGGCGGCGCAGGTCCTCGACGGAGTAGCGCTTGAGCAGCGCGGCGATGGCGCCGTTGCGGCGGAGCTCGCGCTCCAGCGCGGCCGAGTCGCGCGTCGGGGCGACGACGTGGCCGCTCGTCAGGATCAGGCCGCCGGGATGGATGATGAAGCCGCTGCCGGAGCCGCCGGCGCCGGTGGGGACGATCTGCGCGCCGCCCGCCCGGCCAGGTCCCTCGCTCACGCTCGGGATGACGGCGGTCGCGGCGTCGTAGCGGAACTGCGCCGTCGCGTACGCATTGATCCGCACGACCGACGGCTTGACCCCGTAGGCCATCTTCTGGACGTCGTCGAGCTTTGCGTCGTCGCCGTGGCGGCAGGCGGCGAATGCCAATGCGACGAGGAGAAGGCGGACCCGGGGCAGCATGGTTAGCGAGCGTTGGTATCGCCGAAGAGCCACTTGAAAAATCCCTTGCGGCGGGGCGGCGGCCCGGGGCGGACGCGCACGGTCTGCTCGAGCTCCGGCTCCGGCGAGGTCTGCAGCGGCTGGGTCTCGTCGAGCATCGACTCCTCGACCACGGCCACTTTCTTCGTCGTCTCGCGCGAGCGGTCGATGACGGTGTCGTCGGTGAGCTCGTCGGGCTTGACGATGCGAGCCACGATCACGGTCACGTTGTCGGGCGCGCCGCGATCCAGCGCCCGGCGCACGTACTCGTTCGCCGTCGACTCCAGCGGCAGCGACGTGGCGATCTCCAGCAGTTCCGGCTCCTTGACCAGGCCGTGCAGCCCGTCGCTGCAGAGGATGAAGATGTCGCCCTCCTGCACCGGCAGCGGGCCGCTGACGTCGATCTCCACGTCCTCGCCGACGCCCATGGAGCGCTGCAGGACGTTGCGCCGCGGATGGTTCTCCGCCTCGCTCGAGGTCAGCAGCCCCTCGCGCACCATCGAGGCCACGAGGGAATGATCTTCCGTCAGCTGCTGGATCCGCCCGTCGCGGATCATGTAGATGCGCGAGTCGCCGACGTGTCCGAACCAGGCGTTGTTGTTGCGCACGACGAGCGCCGACGTCGTCGTCCCCATGCCCCGCAGGTCGGGGTTGGCCTGGGCCTCGGTGAAGATCCTGGCGTTCGCGCGCGTGAGCGCCGCGCGCAGTGCCGCGGCGATGTCCTCTTCCTCGCTGCCGAGGTATTGGGCCTTGACGGTCTCGCCGGCCAGGCGCGAGGCCGTCGCGCCGCCGCGGTGCCCGCCCATGCCGTCGGCCACGACGAACAACCGGCCGCCCGGATGGCTCTGGCGCTCCTCCGACGGCGTCGTGTAGGTGCCGAAGTCCTGGTTCTCCGATCGGACCAGTCCGACGTCCGTCTTCATCACCGCCTGCACGACGAGGCGTTCAGGGGAGACGGAGGGCGATTCAGCCGTGGGCGATTCCGTCATGATCGAAGTTGTGAACGATCGCCGGATTATACGCTCCCGCCGGAACGCTATAATCGATCCTCTCGACGATGGAACAACTTCAGATCCACTACGTCGATCTCGGCGTGCCGCGCGTCACCGACCTCAAAAGCGAGCTGACCGTCGGCCGTACCGAGGGAAACGACCTCGTCCTCAACCACCCCTCGGTCTCCCGCCGCCACGCGCGCTTCGATCCCCGCGACGACAAGTGGTGGATCATCGACCTCAAATCGACGAACGGCATCAAGGTGAACGGCAACCTCGTGACCGAGGCCCAGGTCAACCCCGGCGACAAGATCCTCATCGGCTCCGTGCAGCTGGAGCTGAAGCGCCTTCCCTCGGTGAATTTCACCGGCGAGTCGATGTTCGACAACCCCTCGGGCACGGTGATCCGGCGCATCTCCGACTTCAATTCCGAGTTCGGCCTCGACCTCGGCGAGCTGGAGAAGCCGACCTCGCCGCGCCTGCCGTCCGACTCCGGCACGCGCGAGGCGGTGGCGGTGGCGTCGCGCGAGAAGATCTTTCAGGTCCTCGTGCAGGTCGCCAAGGTGCTGCTGCAGTCCGAAGACCTCGAGTCGCTGCTCAACACGGTCATGGACATCATCTTCAAGTACCTGCCGGTCGAGCGCGGGCTGCTGATCCTCTTCGACGAGAACGGCGAGCCGGTGCCGAAGCTGACGCGCTTCATCGAAGGCGCGGACGCCCGCGACATCCCGATCTCGCGCACGATCCTGAACATGGTGGCGCAGCAGCAGGTGGCGCTGATGACCTCGAACGCGCTCGAGGACGCGCGGCTCCTCGGCGGGAAGTCGATCGCCATTCACGGGATTCGCTCGGCGATGTGCGTGCCGCTCTGGAACAAGCAGCACGTCATCGGGGCCATCCAGGTCGATTCGCCGATCCACATCGGCCGCTTCGTCGAGGAGGACCTCGACCTGATCACGGCGCTGGCGAACTTCGCGGCCGTGGCCATCGAGCGCGCCCAGCTGACGGAGCGCGTCGAGGAGGAGCGGAAGATCCGCTCGCGCATGGAGCGCTACCACTCGCCGGCGGTGGTGGACGAGATCGTCCGCGGCTCGATCGCCGCGGACGAGGAGCAGATCCGCACGGCGGAGGTGTCGATTCTGTTCGCCGACATCTCGGGGTTCACGACGGTGTCGGAGACGAAGCGGCCGGAGGAGGTGGCGGAGTTCCTCTCGCACTTCTTCTCCTGCGCGGTGGAGTCGATCTTCGCCTACGGCGGGACGCTCGACAAGTTCATCGGCGACGCGGTGATGGCCTTCTTCGGCGCGCCGATCCCGCAGGAGGACCACGCCGACCGCGCCATTCTGGCCGGGCTGATGATGCAGCGCCTCGTCGGGGAGTGGAACGCGGAGCGCGAGAAGGTCGGCCTGCCGCCGGTGCTGATCCGCGTCGGCATCAACAGCGGGCCGGCGGTGGTGGGCAACGTCGGGACGGAGAAGCGCGTCGACTACACGGTGCTCGGCAGCGCCGTGAACATCGCCTCGCGCCTGGAAAGCGGCGTGGCCAAGCCCGGCCAGACGGTGATCTCGCAGAACACGCTGGAACGGACGATCGGCAGCTTCCACACCGAGTCCCTCGGCGAGGTGTCGATGAAAGGGATGCAGCAGAAGCTGCCGGTGTTCGCCGTGTTGGGCGCGCAGCTGGGGGCGACGAAGCCGGGGCTGAGCTCGACACAGCACGCGGCGATTCGCTGAGTGCCCTTCGAAATACCCGCACCACTCGCCTCGGTTGCGACGACCGGTGTTCAAGACCATCTTCCGTCCGCTCGCCATCGCCATCGCGTGCGCCCTGGTCGTGCGCGGGGCGTTCTTCCGCGTTTACGCGATCCCCTCGGCGTCGATGGCGCCGACGCTGCAGCCGGGCGACCAGATCGTCGTCACGCCCTACCGCGCGCCGTTCGCGCGCGTGCCGCGCCGCGGCGACGTCGTCGTCTTCCGCTCGCCGCTCGGCCGCGACGAGCTGCTGATCAAGCGCATCATCGCCGCGCCGGGCGACCTCATCGCCTCGCAGGACGGCCGCGTGACGATCGGCGGGCACACACTCGCCGAGCCGTACGTGCAGCGCGACGGCGCCTCGGGCGTCATCGCCCCGCAGATCGTCCCGGCCGGCTGCTACTTCGTCGCCGGCGACAACCGCGAGGACTCGTGGGACAGCCGCTCCTGGGGCGTGCTGCCGCACGAGCTCGTCGCCGGCCGGGCCCGGCTCGTGCTGTGGTCGTGGAGCGGCTCGCCGGAGCCGCGCGCCAACGCCGCCGCCATGAACGCGCCGGGCGCGCACACCGTCCATCCCCGCCGCCTCTTCAAGCGCATCGAGTAGAATTGCGGCATGCGCAACCGCCGCTTCGAGCGCGGCGAGGGCAACATCGGCTGCCTCTTCGGCCTGATCATCCTCGCCATCGCCGTCTTCATCGCCTACAAGATGGTCCCGGTGAAAGTGAAGGCCGCCGACCTCAAACAGACGATCACCGACGAGGCCAAGATGGCCGGCCAGCACACCAACGACTTGATCATGAAGTCGATCCTGGCCAAGGCTCGCGAGAACAGACTCCCCGTGACCGAGGACAACGTGAAGATCACGCGCCAGTCGGGCGAGATCACCGTCGATGTCGAGTACGACGTGCCGATCGACTTCCCCGGCAAGACTTGGAACTGGCACCAGCACATCGTGGCCCAGAATCCGATTTTCTGATGAGTATCAACATCAAGATCCGCGACAACGGACCGTACGTGATCGAGGGCGACTTCACGCTCACGGACGCAGAGGGCAACCCCGTTCCGGTCGTGAAGCGCGCCCTCTGCCGCTGCGGCGGCTCGACGACGAAGCCGTTCTGCGACGGGACGCACTCGAAGATCGGCTTCCAGGGGGCGATCGCCGCCGTTCAGGAGTCGGAGCCGCATTAGTCGTCGTCCTCCAGCTCAAAGATCACTGTTTCCCATCCCGTCAAGTTGAAGCCGCTCTCCGGCGGCACATCCACGTCTTCGTCTTCGATGATGAATGGCTCATTCATGGACCGTGGGCCAGATCAAGGCCCACGCCGAAGTCGCGGTCATGTCGTTGCAGCAATTTACGCGCGGCGCGATGTCAAGGAGGCGGTGGCGGGGCAGAAGTTTTTGACGTGTCCGTCGTATCCGTCGTGTCGGTGGACTCGGTCGGTTCGGGCGTGGGCGGCGCGGGCGCGGGTGGCGTCGCCGGCGTCGCCGTATCCGTCGGCGGCGTCTGCTGCAGCGCGGTGTCGGTCTTCGCGGCAGGCTTCTTGTCCGACGTCAGCGTCTCCTCTTCCATCAGGTAGCCCCAGCGTCGCATGCGGGAGAGGATCATCCGCTGCCGCCAGCGCAGGCGCTTGTTCGGCGCGGCGGGGCTCATGACGCGCGGATTCGGCAGGCAGCCGGCCAGGAGCGCGGCCTGCTGCGGCGTCAGCGCCGCGGCCGATCGCTGGAAGTAGAGCCGCGAGGCCGCCTCGGCGCCGTAGACGCGCTCGCCGAGCTCCACCACGTTCAGGTAGAGCTCGAGAATGCGTTTCTTCGACAGGTGCCGCTCCAGCGAGCGCGCCAGGAAGTACTCCTTGATCTTGCGCAGCGGATTGCGCGACTGCGACAGATACAAATTCTTCGCGAGCTGCTGCGTGATCGTCGAGCCGCCGCGCGTGACCTTGCGTTTCTCCCAGTCGCGCTGGATGGCCTCCTTCATTGCCTTCACGTCGACGCCACCGTGCTGGTAGAAGTCGTTGTCCTCGGCCACGAGCACGCCGCGACGGAGGTACGGCGAGATCCGCTCGTAGCGCACGAACGTGTAGAGCAGCGCGTCCGGCTTTCCGGCTTCGCGCAGCTCCGCCTTGCGCTCCTCCATGAACGCCGTCGTCCGCGGGTTCTCCGTGGCCAGCGCCGCCGTGTCGGGAAACGTCGCCCACTCCCACAGCAGCACCGCGGCGAGCAGCAGCACGAGCACGAGGAAGAGGCGCTTCACCACGGCGGCGAGGATAAACTATCGCCTGCCATGAAACGCCTCGTCCTCGGCTTGCTCCTCCTCGCCGCGACGCCTCTCTTCGCCATCAACACCAACGTCCTGCGCAAAGGCGACCGCGTCGCCGTGCTGCGGATGTCGGAGGACTTCGAGCTGCGCTCGGAGCGCATCGTGGCCGGGGCGATCGAGAGCGGCCTTCCGCGCGAGCTGCGCAAGCGCGGCTTCGACGCCGTCGAGAGCCGGCTGACGTACGACGACCTCCGCCGCGGCGACGACGGCGGCGCCAAGTACTACGTCGAAGTCGTCTCCGCGCGCGCGGCCGACCGCGGCGTGGGCGAGATCGGCACGGCGGCGGCGAACGTCTACGCCAGCGTCGGCGTGATCGTCTCGCGCGTCGCGGCCGAGGTGCGGTTGTACGACGGCAAAACCCTCGAGCTCGTCGACCGCTGGAGCCTCTCGCGGAAGAGCACGTCCGTGCAGCCGACCTCCGTCGGCGTCGGCGGCCGTTCGATCTTCGCCGCCATCGCCCTGCCGTTCTTCCAGTACGGGCAGTACAGCGGCGCGGCGTCCGACATCGCCCGCGACGCCGCCGAGCGGATCGCGCAGGCCGCGGCGCCGTGACGGCGCGCGTGGTCCTGACCACCGTCGGGGCCGGCTTCGACGCGGCCGCGCTCGCCAGGGCCCTCGTCGAGCAGCGCGTGGCCGCGTGCGTCAGCATCCTCCCCGAGGTCCGCTCGATCTACAGGTGGAAGAATGCCGTCGAGGACGATCGCGAGCAGATGCTCGTCATCAAAACTACAGCGGAGAGAATCGACGCCCTCCGCGAGGCGCTCTTCGCGGCTCATCCCTACGAAGTTCCTGAATTCGTAGTCCTCGACGCCGACGCCCAGGGTCCCTACGCCGACTGGCTCCTCGACAGCATGTAGCGCGAGAACAAGGCGCGAGCATGTCTGGAGTGCCTACCGGCCGAGGGTGTAAACCTGAAACCCTGCCCAGGCACGAACGTCACGCAATTGGGGGTTCATTGAATGCAGCATCGAGAGCTGCGCGGACCGCACGGCGGCGGCAGAACCATAGCCGTGGTTCAGTGCCGCGTGAAAACGCACGGCGAAGTCTCGCGTCGTCTCATCCTCGACGTCCCAGAGCGTTGCGACGGTGCTGTCCGCGCCGGCAGCGAGAAAGGCACCTGCGAAGTCGCGCAGATCGCCCCAGTCACGGCTGACTGCCGTCTGACATCCAGCGATCATGACCGTACTTCCTTTTTTCAGCGGGAGCGCCGTGATGTGCTGCAGGCTGCACGCGCTCTCATTTTGGCCGTCGCTGGCCAGAATCAAGTCGAACAACGACGGCTCCTTTGCGTTGCGGGCGGTGTGGGTGGCGATGTCGACGACATCCGCAAGGCCGATGCGGTCCGCCAGGTTTCGAAATGTCGCGTTCTGTCCGGTCAGCGCCGGCGCCGTTGGATACTGATCGGCCACACGTTTGGATTCATCTCTGGCGGCGGGTAGCGGCGAGAGAAACGGATAGAGCTGCGAGTCGAAGGCGGGATCGCCGACGGTTACCGCGACACGAGCGGGACGGTCCGGCACAACGCGCTCTTTCTGTACGAAAAGAGATGCGCTCGGAGCGTGAAGTAGCTCGATTTGCTCGGCGAGATACAGCTCGCTTCGCCGATCACGAAGCAGAGCGAATGGAAAATCTTTCAGCGGCCGGTCTGCCACGATGACCAGATGTGGCGTGCGGGCCGGCTGCAAACGGAGCGGCGCAATGAGCTCGTCGTAGAGCTCGCGCGATAAGCCGGCCAGGTCCGCCCGCCTGTCTCGGCGAACCTCCTGCACGACTTGCCGCTTCTTGCGGAGAAGCGCGGCGGTGCGATTGACCAGGCGGTGCGTCACCACACGGTCGCGCTCGATCAGCGTGGCCACCGTATTCTCCAGAGACGACGTGAAGACGATCAGGGCCATGCCTGGCTGGAGGCGCTTCGCGATTTCGGCGGCCGAGAGATGATGCTTGCGCTGCGAATCGGCGCCGCCATGCATGAAGACGAAGCCGCGCCGCTCTTCTCCAATCGCGAAGGCACGATCGTCAGCACCCCGCTTCCAGTACAGATCCGACAGCGCGAAAAAGACATCATCCGCGGTCACCGTGCACACGTCGCGAAGGTCTCGCCGGCCGATCTCTTCGCAACGCCCTTCGAGCAGCGACAGCGACCGGCGAAGATTCGCGATCGCCGCTTCGTCCTCATGCATCAACTCGCGTGCGCTGGCGCGATACAAGAGAAGATATGGAAGCATCAACGAGCGGCCGGTAACCCGCGAATACTCGATGCATTTCGACAGAAGCTCGTCTGCTTGGCGCGGCTGCCAGCGCCAAACGCTCGTCGCTCGAGCCAGGTTCATTTCATTCTGAACATCGGCGCGGAGCGGGTGGACGAATGCGAGAACGGTCTGCACGTCGGAGAACCTGACCGGCGTACGCCAGGCACCCAATAGAAATCGCCGGGCCGGATAACGCATCGGCGGATGGACGAGCGTTCCGTATAGAGCTAAGGCCGTCGAGTCATCCCGTTCGAACATCTCGTCCAGCGCCGCTTCACTGATGACCTCCTCCATCAGAGCCGGATCGCCGCTTCGATCCGCCGCAGCCAAGCCGGTTGTGCGAATGCGCCACGCCTCGACGGGACTTCCCATGAAGGTCAACATGTGTGCACGTGCGCTGAGCATGCGCGCGGTACCTTCGATCTCGCCGAGGCATTCGAAGCCTTGCTCCGCCCGCGCGTAGGCGTTGAAGGCGTCGTAGACGTGCCCGCGTTCAGCGAGATCGTTTCCGAGCTCGGCATCCACGAGCGCGCGAAGAGCGATGTAGTTCTGCTTGATGCGCGGCTCGATCGCTTGCATCGCCGAATACGACTCGTCGACGGAAGCTGAGTGCATCGCCGCGAAATAGCGTGCAACGCTGCTCATCGGACTGGCGGCGATGTCGAATTGCCGTGCGGCCTCCGCGAAGATTCCCGCCGCATTGGCATCGGCCCGATCGCGGCTCTTCGCGACCATATACAACCGATGGCCGCGAGCGAGAGCCTCGATGCGACGTCGATCTCTTTTGTTCTTGTCGATGGCGAGAACTGCGTCCGACAAAAGCGATTCGCCCGACAGCGTCTCCAGCGAGGCGCCGATCATTCGCGCAAGATCCAGACAATAGGTCGCGCTGATGATGTCGCCGCTTTCCACCGCGACCGCCCAGCGGCCAAGGAACTCTTCCTCACCTGCAGCCCTCGCCTGCCGCGGAAGCGTGTGGACGACGTGCGACACGAAGGCCGTATCCAACGCGGCAACCCGTTCCAGCCGCGAATGCACCCGCGACCAAAGCTGCGCTTTCGTCGGTTGCGAGAGCGTCTGAATGCGCAGCGCCTCCTGTTCGGCCCATTCGGCCGAATGTTCGTTCTGCATGGCACGGGCGTAAGAGGCAGCGGCCGCCCCGTTCATTCCGATCTTTTCGAGCGCCACGGCCCGGTTGAAATGCGCCTCGGACAGCCTGCCATCACTCTCGAGCACGCGGTCGGCGCTGACGAGTGCTTTCAGTGCGAAACGTACGTCACCCGTCGTTTCGAATTGCTGAATGCGGATCGCGACGGCATCGCTTTGCATCGCGACGGCGTCAGATCTACCGCGAGAATTGGCCAAGACAGGTGCAAATTCCAGCATCGACGCCGCTGCTTCGAGGTCTCCGCTCACCGCCTTTGCCAGCGCGATGTTGTTCCAACGCCGTCGGTCGCGAGCATATCGTTGATAAGTGCGAAAAATGGTTGATGCTTGGCTAATGTCGGTCGTTGATGGAATCACCGTTGCGAGGCTGATCCCTCCCTTTCGCTCGTATTCGTCGCCAAGAAGCAGCCAATGCCGCACGTTAGCGACAAAACCTGCGGCGCCAACGTTCCGGAGTTTGGGGTTTGCCATCAGCGGTGGAATCTGGGCGAGGCGCGCCGAGAAAATTGCGACGCCGGAGGAGGCAAGGACAGCGCGAAAGTCAGCCTTGATGTCGCCGCTGCCTCTGTCGTCCATCAGCGCAGACACGATGATCAGCGCAGCTATCCGAACGACCGCGCTCGCGCGCCAACGGTGACCCTCATTTTTTTGCACCATTCTTTTGAGGAGAGCACTACAGGAAGGAATTCCCTACCCATTGATATGTCTGCACCGTCGTCGTGGATGAGCACGCCAGCTGCTCTACATCTCGTAGAAACCCCGCTGGAAATAGACAACCATCGGGGACGTGGAACACCGCGCGGCGCGCGCGGAGTTAGCATTCCCCGCACATGGAATCCATCGTCATCCGAGGTGCGCGCGAGCACAACCTCAAGAACATCGACGTCGTCGTCCCCCGCAACAAGTTCGTCGTCATCACCGGAGTCAGCGGCTCGGGGAAATCGTCCCTCGCCTTCGACACCATCTTCGCCGAGGGGCAGCGGCGCTACGTCGAGTCGCTCAGCGCGTATGCCCGGCAGTTCCTCGAGCAGATGGAGAAGCCCGACGTCGACTCCATCGAAGGGCTCTCGCCGGCCATCTCCATCGAGCAGCGCACGACCTCGCGCAACCCGCGCTCGACGGTCGGCACGGTCACGGAGATCTACGACTACCTCCGCCTTCTCTACGCCTCGGTCGGCGTCCCGCACTGCACGAACTGCGGCCAGGAGATCCGCCCGCAGACGATCCAGCAGATGGTCGACCGGCTGCTGACGCTGCCGAACGGGACGAAGTTCACCATCCTCGCGCCGTATGTCCGCGGCAAAAAAGGCGAGTACCGCAAACAGATGCTGCAGATGGTGAAGGAGGGCTTCACGCACGCCATCGTCGACGGGCGCGAGGTCGAGCTCTCCGATCCGCCCACGCTCGACAAGCAGAAGAAGCACACGATCGACGTGCGCATCGACCGCATCGTGGTGAAGGAAGGCGTCGCGCAGCGCCTGGCGGATTCGCTGGAGACGGCCACGCGCGTGTCGAAGGGGCTGGTCAAAATTCTTTATCAGGAAGACAAGCGCGAAGAGCTCCTCTCGCAGAACTACGCCTGCCCCGACTGCGGCGTCTCCATCGGCGAGATCGCGCCGCGCCTCTTCTCCTTCAACTCGCCCTACGGCGCCTGCCCGCGCTGCTCCGGCCTCGGCATGCTGCTCGAGATCGACGAGCGCAAGATCGTCCCCGACCCGACGCGCTCGATCGAGGACGGCGCGATCGCGCTCTGGAAAGAGGGCAGCGAGAACTGGCGCATCCGCCAGATCCACACGATCGCCAAGCACTACCGGTTCTCGCTGACCGCGCCGTGGCGCGAGCTGCCGGAGAAGGCGCGCAACTGCATCCTCTACGGTTCCGAGGAGAAGATCCGCTTCGAGTTCCAGGGCGACGCCAGCGCCTATCAATACACCGGCACGTACGAAGGGCTCGTGCCGATGCTGCAGCGGCGCTACCACGAGTCGGACTCGGAGGACATCCGCGAGGAAATCGAGCGCTTCATGACGCCGACGAAGTGCCCGGAATGCGGCGGCCGGCGTCTCAAGCCGGAAGCGCTCGCCGTGACGGTGGCGAACGAGCCGATCGACAGCATCGTCAAGCTGCAGCTCAAGGACGCGGCGGAGTTTTTCAAGACCATCGAGCTGACGCCGCGCGAGGAGCAGATCGCCGGCAAGATCCTCAAGGAAGTGCGCGACCGCCTCGGCTTCCTCAACGCCGTCGGCGTCGGCTACCTCGCCCTCGACCGCAACGCCGCGTCGTTGTCGGGCGGCGAAGGACAGCGCATCCGCCTGGCCACGCAGATCGGCTCGAAGCTGATGGGCGTGCTCTACGTGCTCGACGAGCCGTCGATCGGCCTGCACCAGCGCGACAACCGCCGCCTCATCGACTCGCTGCTCGAATTGCGCGACCTCGGCAACACGGTGATCGTGGTCGAGCACGACGAGGAGACGATCGAATCGGCCGACCACGTCATCGACCTCGGTCCGCGCGCCGGCGTGCACGGCGGCGAAGTCGTGGCCGAGGGGACGCTCGAGCAGATCCGCACCTTCCCGAGCTCGCTCACCGGGAAGTACCTGCGCGGCGAAGCTTCGATCGACATCCCGCCGCAGCGCCGCAAAGCGAACGGCAACGCCCTCGTCATCCGCGGCGCGCGGCAGAACAACCTCCAGAACATCGACGTCACCATCCCGCTCGGGCTCTTCGTCGCCGTCACCGGCGTCAGCGGCTCGGGGAAGTCGACGCTCGTCAACGACATCCTCTTCCGGGCGCTGTCGCGGTACTTCTACGACTCGCCGGAGACGCCGGGCGAGCACGACGCCATCGATGGCCTCGAGCAGATCGACAAGGTCATCGACATCGACCAGTCGCCGATCGGACGCACGCCGCGCTCGAATCCGGCCACGTACACGCAGCTCTTCACGGAGATCCGCAACCTCATGGCCGCCACGCCCGAGGCGCGCATGCGCGGCTACGGTCCGGGGCGCTTCTCGTTCAACGTGAAAGGCGGGCGCTGCGAGGCCTGCAAGGGCGATGGCCAGATCAAGATCGAGATGCACTTCCTGCCCGACATTTACGTGACCTGCGACGTCTGCGGCGGGAAGCGCTACAACCGCGAGACGCTGCAGGTGACGTACAAGGGCGCCTCGATCGCGCAGATCCTCGACATGACCGTGGAGCAGGCGCTGGAGACGTTCCGCAACGTGCCGAAGCTCGCCAACATCCTGCGCACGCTCGACGAGGTCGGCCTCGGCTACATCAAGCTGGGCCAGTCGTCAACAACTCTATCCGGCGGAGAGGCGCAGCGCGTGAAGCTGGCCAAGGAGCTGGCCAAGCGCGCCACCGGCAGGACGCTCTACATCCTCGACGAGCCGACGACGGGGCTGCACTTCGACGACGTGGCCAAGCTGCTGCACCTGATGCACGGCCTGGTCGAGCGCGGGAACACGGTGGTGGTGATCGAGCACAATCTCGACGTCGTGAAAACCGCGGACTACGTGATCGACCTCGGCCCCGAGGGAGGCGACGCGGGGGGGCGGGTGGTCGGGACGGGGACGCCGGAGGAGATCGCGAAGATCGGGTCGAGCCCGACCGGGCAGTTTTTGCGGAAGATGCTGTCAAAGCACGCGGCGGCGCGAGCACGGTAGGGGCGCACAGCGTGCGCCCTTGGAGCGTGGGCGCACGCTGTGCGCCCCTACCGGCTTTAGAATCGCCGTTATGAAGCGCATCATCTTTGCTCTCCTCTTCCTCGCCGCCGTTCCCCTCCTCGCCGACGACTGCGGCACGATGACGCAGCTGGCCACGCTGTACGAGCTGCGCAACGTGGCCATGCGCCACTCCTACGACGTCGACTCCTGGATCGACAAGCGCGTCGACTACCTGCGCGCGCCGGTCGAGGGCGGCTACCGCTGGGTGCGCTGGGTCCGCCCGTCGAGCGGCGACCCGGTCGACAAACATATGCACAAGACGCAGGCCGTACACGGCAGCGGCACCGACTCGTTCGAGGCCAGCGGCGCGCACGCGTACGGCGTGCGCGTGGTCGTGCCGGCGAAGCAGTCGCTGTTCGGGCGCAACAATCCGGTCTACGTCGGCACGGTGCGGATCTCGTACGGCGGCCGCACGAAGACGGAGCGCATCGATCAGTGGATGAATCCCGACACGTCGCGGACGATCGACCTCGGCGCGATCGCCGACCGCGTCGAGGCCTCGCTCGACGCTTCGACCGCGGCGAAGGACGCGAACCAGGCCCTCGTCGAGATCCACTTCCGCCAGGCCCAGCTCGAGGACGACCCCGCGAACCCGGCCTACAACACGATCCAGTCGCTGCGGCGCGTGCGCGGCTCATGGTCGGGCGACGCCATCGACGAGGAGATCGCCCGCGCGGAGCGCGACGCGTTCGGCACCACGGAGTCGCTGCCGCTGATGTCGATCGCCCACGATCTCCGGCGGGCCGAGGAGCTGATACGCAGCAAGAAGGAAGAGGACCACGAGAAAGGCGACAAGCTGCTGAAGGAGGCGCTGCGCAAGCTGCGCTACTGATGCGCATCTCGATGCTGCTATTCGACGGCTTCACGCAGCTTGACCTCACCGGGCCGTACGAAGTCTTGGCGCGGATGCCGGAGACGGAGATCGCGCTCGTGGCGAAGTCGCTCGAGCCAGTGCGCAGCGACACCGGCCTGCGCGTCGTGCCGACGCACACGTTCGCGGACGCGCCCGAGCACGACGTGCTCTTCGTCCCCGGCGGGCCGGGCGTGAACGAGGCCATGCTCGACGACGACGTGCTCGCGTTCGTGCGCCGGCCGGCGCGGCACGTCACCTCGGTCTGCACCGGCTCGCTGGTCCTCGGCGCGGCGGGACTGCTGCAGTCGTACGGCGCCACGACGCATTGGAACTCCGTCGAGTTCCTGCCGCAGCTGCGCGCCCTCCCCGTCGACGCGCGCGTCGTCGTCGACCGCGACCGCATCACCGGCGCCGGCGTCTCCTCCGGCATCGACTTCGCGCTGAAGCTCGTCGCGGAGCTGCGCGGCGAGGAGGCCGCGAAAGCGATTCAGCTGGCCATCGAGTACGACCCCCACCCGCCCTTCGACGCCGGCTCGCCGAAGACGGCGCCGCCGGAGATCGTCGAGGCGGTGCGCCGCGCGGCGGCGCCGATGATCGAGCGGCGGCGGAAGGCGGTCGAGAGAGCGGCAGCACGGCTGCCGCACTCCAAATGACCAAGATCTTCCTCCTCTCGCCGGCGAACACGAGCGGCCTTCGCGCCAAGCAGCTCACCTCGCCGAATGCGAACTTCGAGGCCGCGCGGCTCTATCGATCGGCCGAGGGCGTGCCGATCTCCATCGCCTTCGCCTTCATGAGCGCGCTCTACTTCCGCGGCAAGATCGCCTACGCGCTGCACTTCGCCGATCCGACGCCCGAGGGCGTCTTCATCATCGCGCCGGGCTTCGGCCTCGTGCCGTACGACTGGCGCATCACCGAGGAGCGGATGAAGGTGATGTCGAAAACGGAGGTCGACGCCCGCGTGCGCAAGTACCGCAAGCCGCTCGAGCGCGACGCCGCCGCGCTCGCGAACACGCTGCCGAAAGACGCCGAGGTCGTACTCCTCGGCTCAGTCGCCAGCGGGAAATACGTCGACATCCTCCTGCCGCTGCTCGGACATCGCTTACGCTTCCCGACCATGTTCGCCGGCATGGGGGACATGGCCCGCGGCGGGCTGATGCTGCGCGCCGTCCGCGTGAATCGCGAGCTCGAGTACACGACGCTCGACGCGCCGCGCCACCGGCCGGCGGGTGGGACGGGCAAGATTCCGGAGGGATGGTGAGGCCGGAATGCAGAATGCTGAATGCAGAATGAGCCGGCAGCTTGATTCTGCATTCTGCATTCTGCATTCTGCATTCTGCATTCTGCATTCGCTTGATGGCCGCGAAGACGCTGACGATCCCGAACGACACCGACGACGTCATTCTCCGCTTCGGTGCGCAGGAGGTGCGCCTCACGAACCTCCGCAAGCTCTTCTGGAAAAAACTGAAGATCACGAAGGGCGATCTAATCCAGTACTACGCCGACATCGCGCCGTGGCTGCTGCCGCATCTCGCCGACCGGGCCATGGTGATGAAGCGCTACCCGAACGGCGCGGAGGGCGAGTTCTTCTACATGAAGCGCGCGCCGGAGCCGCGGCCGGAGTGGATCGAGATCTGTACGATCCCGCACGGCGCCGGCCCGGTGAATTTTCCGATCGTGCAGGATCTCCCCTCGCTGCTGTGGCTGATCAACCTCGGATGCATCGATCTGAATCCGTGGTACTCGCGCTGCGACGACACCGACCGCCCCGACTTCCTGCACTTCGATCTGGATCCCGGCCCCGGCGCGACGTTCGACATGATCCGCACCGTGGCCCTGCACGTGCGCGACATCCTCGGCCGGCTTTCCATGCCGCTGTACGCGAAAACGACGGGATCGAAGGGGATGCACCTCTACGTCCCGATCGTGCGCGGGCCGCTGCAGAAGGAGGTGTGGACGTTCGCGAAGGCCATCGCCATCGAGCTGGAGTCGCGCCACAAGGACGTGATCACGGCCGAGTACCGCAAGGTAAAGCGGCCCTACGCGCGCGTGCTCGTCGACTACAACCAGAACGCCTGGGGGCGGACGCTGGCGTCGATCTACTCGGTGCGCCCGACGCCGTTCGCCGGCGTGTCGGCGCCGGTGACGTGGGAGGAGATCGAGCAAGGAATTCGCATCGAGGACTTTCGGATCGACAACGTTCGCGAGCGGGTGCGGAAGGTCGGGGATTTGTGGAAGCCGGTGGTGAGCGGGAAGAAGAGATTCGATTTGAGGAAGGTGTTTGCTCCGAAAGCAAAGAAATCCAGAACGCAGAATGCGAATGCAGAATGAAGAAAACGGGGAGGGATTCTGCCGAACGCGCTCCCGTTTTCTCAATTCTGCATTCGCATTCTGCGTTCTAAGTTTCCGTGGCCTATGAATCTGCCGATCGAACCGCCGTTCGCTCCCATGGAAGCCAAACGCGTCGACAAGCTTCCCGCCGGCGACCACTGGCAATTCGAGCCGAAGTGGGACGGCTTCCGCGCCATCGCCTTCCGCGACGGCGGCGAGGTCGAGCTGCAGTCGAAGGCGGGGCAGCCGCTGGCGCGCTACTTCCCCGAGATCGTCGAGGCGCTGCGCGGCGTGAAGGCGACGAAGTTCGTGCTCGACGGCGAGATCGTCGTGCCGGTCGACGGGCGGCTCTCGTTCGACCACCTTCTCCAGCGCATCCATCCGGCGGCGTCGCGAATCAAGAAACTCGCCGAGGAGACGCCGGCGCAGTACTTCGTCTTCGACGTGCTCTACGCGAAGGGAACGCTGCTCGTCGACCAGCCGATCGAGTCGCGGCGCGCGCAGCTCGAGGAGTTTTTCGCTTCGATCGACGACGAGCGTCTGCACCTCTCGCCGGCGACGACGGACCGCAAGGTCGCCAAGGATTGGTTCGACAAGTTCTCCGCCGCCGGGCTCGACGGCGTGATGGCCAAGCGCCTCGGCGAGCCGTACCACTCCGGCGACCGCGAAGGGATGGTCAAGGTCAAGCATCTCAAGACCGCCGACTGCGTCGTCGGCGGCTTTCGCTACGGCGAAGGGACGACGCTCGTCGGCTCGCTCCTCCTCGGCCTGTACGACGAGGAAGGGCGCCTCGTCTACATCGGCCACACGTCGTCGATCAAGAAGTCGGACCGCGAGGAGTTGACGGCGAAGCTCGAAAAAATGCGCGCGGAGAACCCGTTCGAGGTGCGCGTCCCCGGCGGCCCGAGCCGCTGGGCGACGGAGCGCACGGGCGAGTGGGTGCCGGTACGGCCGAAGCTCGTCTGCGAGGTCGAGTACGACTACTTCTCGCAGGGACGCTTCCGGCATGGGTCGAAGTTTTTGCGGTGGCGGCCGGACAAGGCGCCGGAGCAATGCACGATGGACCAGGTGAAATCAGAAAGCAGAAGGCAGAAAGCAGAAATCGCATCGATCACGGACGCGTTGAAGCGCGCGTGACCCGCCAGGCTTTCTGCTTTCTGCTTTCTGCTTTCTGCTTTGCCGTCGCGGCCTCCGCCCAATCCGTCCGCATCACCGAGAAACCCGACCACATCGTCCACGGCCGCTACTTCGTCCCCATCTCGACCGCCGACAACGTCGCTCGCGTCGACCTCTACATCAACAACGCCTACTACTCCACGGGGCGGGGGCGATCGATGGCGATGCCGGTCCTCGTCGGTGACTACCTGCGGCGGCTGCGCATCCGCGCGGTCGGTTACGACGCGCAGAACAACGTTGCCGGCGAGGACGAGATGGTCATCAATGATCCGAAGCCGCCGTTCCGGGTCCGGCTGACGATGGCGGGCGGCGCGCTGCAGGCCAGCGTCGTCGCGCCGCAGCAGACGAGCGTCGGCGGCGTCGACTTCTTCGCCGGCGAGGAAAAGATCGCCACCGTGACGAAGCCGCCCTACGCCGTGCCGTTCGACGCGGCGAAGTTTCCGAAGGCCGTCTACGCGCGCGTGGTGGCGCGCGCGGGCGACGGCAGCGAAGCGAACGACGTCCTCTTCTTCGGCACGCATCCGAACGATCAGGTCGACGTCGAGCTCCAGCAGGTCCCGCTTTCCGTCGTCGGCGGCGAGCGCGCGCCGCAGCTCGGCGAGCTCTCGCTCCTCGACAACGGCGCGCCACGCAAGATCGAGCAGCTCGTTCCCGCGTCCGACCAGCCGCTCTACGTAATCTTGCTGATCGACTACAGCGAGTCGATGCTCGAGGAGCTCCCCGTCGTCAAGGCCGCGGCCAAGCAGTTCGCGCAGCGGCTGCTGCGGCCGCAGGACCGCCTCGCCGTCGTCGGCTTCAACCAGCGCGTCTTCTGGCTGACGGGGTGGACGAACAACTACAAGGCCGCGGCCGAGACGGTCGACCGCGTCCAGCCCGAAGGGGAGACGCATCTGTACGACACGTGCATCGAGATGCTGTACGAGCTGCAGAAGCAGCCGGGACGGCACGCCCTCGTCGTCCTCACCGACGGCGTCGACCAGGGCAGCAAGTTCAAGCTCGAGCACCTCACCCACTACGCGCGCTACGCCGGCGTGCCGGTCTATCCGATCATCAAGAACAAGGCGTTGGCGCGGCTGATGAAATTCGGCATCGGCCACCTGCAGGCGCGCAAGCTCGACGGAATCGCCCGCGACACCGGCGCGACGTACTTCATCATCCAGAAAGAAGACGAGCTCCCCGGCGTCTACGCGAAGCTGGCCCAGGAGCTGCGCCAGCAGTACCAGCTCGTGTTCTATTCGGACCCGGCCGCGGTCGACTCGTGGCACGCGCTGAAGATCGCCTCGAGCGCGGGGCAGCAGTTGCGCATTCCGAATGGGTATTTCCCGTGACGAGCGATTCGCGATTCGGGATTCGGGGGGCGGGCCGAATCGCAGATCGCGAATCCCGAATCGCTCCGTCGGCACGTTCCGTGAAGCCACCGCCGCCCGGTGGCAGAGCACGCCTTCATTCCGCGACCCGAACGGCGGCACCGCATCTACCGCGGCCTCGTCACCGAGCGCCAGGAGCACATCTTCACCTGGAGCGCGGTCGTGCTCGTGCTCCTCTACGCGACGGCGTGGGTCGGCGCGATTCACGAAGACTTCGAGCAGCAGCGCCAGGTCGCGCACACGCCGGCAGCACCGGCGCCGGCGCCGATGCCCGCGCCGTCCCGGCAGATCACCGCGGCGCTGACGCAGCCGGCGGCCGCGCCGGCATACCTCAGCGACGCCATGCTCAACTTCATCGATCCGCTGCGCGGCGCGAGCGGCAAGCTGCGCTTCGAAACGATCGCGCCGGGGAAGAGCATCGCCACCGGCGCCCCCGCCGGCGCGAAGGCGGTGCTGACGAACGGCGACAACGCCGTCTCCTCCGACTTTGTCGCGCCCGCGAACCCCGGCGTCTACGACATGGCCGTGCAACTCGGCCAGGCCACGCGTCCCATCAAGGACTTCAGCGTCGTCACGCTCGTCCCCTTCGCCGAGAAGCAGCACGGCCGCATCGGCCTCTACTACCTCGGCAACTGGCCGTTCGAGAGCGGCAAGCGTCCCCTGAAGACGCCGGCCTACGCGAATCCCACGGGCTTCATCCAGGTCACGCCGGAGAACGCCGACACGCTCGTCTCCGAGCACTTCAAGCTGCGCGACTTCCTCACCAAGGATCAGCCGAACGTCTGGCCAAAGTACCTGCTGCTCAACCCGAAGCTCGTCGACAAGCTGGAGCTGACCATCGTGGAGCTCGAGACCATGGGGCATCCGGTCCGGCACTTGCGGATCATGAGCGGCTTCCGCACGCCCGAGTACAACTACACCGGCGGCAACACACAGGGACGAGCCAACCTGAGCCGGCACATGTACGGCGACGCATCCGACGTCTTCGTCGACAACGACGGCAACGGCGTGATGGACGACCTCAACGGCGACCGCCGCGTCGACGAGCGCGACGCCGAGGTCATCCTGCAGGCCGTCGAGCGCGTCGAGCGCGCGCATCCCGAGCTCATCGGCGGCGTTGGCGTCTATTCCGCATGTTGCGGCCATGGGCCGTTCACGCACATCGACGTGCGCGGCTACCGCGCGCGCTGGCGCGGAAAAGGCAGTGGATGACCACGGAGAATTGCTCATGAGCGAAGTAGCCCCCCCGAATCTCGCCCTCGTCTGCCCCGAGTGCGGAACGCAGCGGACCGATCCGTCGAAGACGTGCCCGGCCTGCGGCGCGCCGCCGGTGCGCAAGGCGGGCGAGAAGCGCCTGACCGAGGAAGAAGTGCGCGGCGAGGATCTCGAGCCGTACGTGACGCTGCGCTACATCGCGCGGCTGTTCAAGATCCTGGCGGTGCTGATGGTGATCATGCTCATCGGCGAGGTGATCACCGGGATCATGGCCGAAGGCACCGGCGCGCTGATGACCCTCATCGGCGAGGCCACGAAGTTCCTCGTGATCGCCGGACTGATGTGGAGCGGCGGCGACATCACGCTGCTGCTCATCGACGCGGGTCACGACCTGCGCGTCGCGAGGATCCTGCTGGGCAGAATCAACGCGACGCTGCATGATCGCGAGAAAAAACCCTAGCGCATCAACTCCTTCTTCCGTTCCCGCAGCCGGTCGCCGAGCTCGCGAAGCTCCGCGCGGTCGAACAGCTTCCGCGCCTTCGGGAACATCTGCTTCTCCTCCTCGCCGGCGTGATGCTCGATGAGGTCCTTCAGCACCTTGGCCTTGGCCGCGAACTCTTCCTCCGAATCGAACTCGCTGACCTCGGGCATGACCATGTCGACCACGTGGTGCTCTTCCTTCGCTTCGAAGTAGAGCTCGCGGTCGTCGCGTTTCTGCGCGGCGTCGCGGAAGGCGGGATAAAAAATCTCCTCCTCGATCTGCGAGTGGATCTTCACCTCGCGGTCGATCTGTTCGAGGAGCTGCTGGGCCTGCGTCGTGTTGCGCTCGGCGGCGCGCTCGAGCTTCGAGAGCAGCCCGCGGACCTTCTCGTGGTCCTTCTTCAGCAGGGCAATGGCGTCGTTCTGTGCACGTGATTTCGTCGTCGGCATAGAAGATCTCCTCCGCGCGGAAGGAGATCAAGTGGCGTGCCTACGACGGCAACGGCACGATGGCCCGGCTCATCGTTTCGCGGATCTCGCGGTAGACGTTCTCCGGCGGAATTCCCATCTCGCGATGCGCGGCGGCGCGGCGGAGAAGCGTCTCCGCCGTCTTCTCGTCGAACACGCGCGCGTCGACCGTGCGGTTGTTCAGCTCGCAGAAGGCGAAGAGCGCCGCCAGCGCCACGCGGCGGTTGCCGCCGCGGAACGGGCTGTACGTCAGCAGCGCGAAGAGAAACGCCGCGACTTTCTCCGGGAACGATGGGTAGGCCTCGCGTCCGAGCGTCGTCACCTGCGGCCGCTGCACGGCGTTGACCAGGCCGAACTGCGAGTCGACCACGCCGGGATGGGCCTGCGTGCCGCCGAACTCGGTGGAGACGGCGCGGTGGAGCTCGACGATGTCCTGGACCGTCAGGTAGCGGATGCCGCCGTCAGTCGGTGAGCTTGCGGAAGGCGTTGGGAAACTTCTTGACAGCGCGTTTGAAGGCTGAGGCGACGACGGGGTTTGTGAAGCCGGCCCCGACGCTGACGACGTTGGGCCGGACGGCGCCGTTGCCGCGCGGGGCTTTGACGTCTGGGGCTTTGGCTGCGGCTTTGACGGCTGGGGCTTTAGCTGGGGCTTTGGCGGGGACTTTGGCTGGGGCTTTGGCTGGGGCTTTGGGCGCGGCTTTGGCGCCGCCGCCTTTGGCGCTGGCTTTTTGGGCTGGGGCTTTGGCGGCGACTTTTTTTGCGCCTTGGCCGGCTTTGCTGCCTTTGGCGCCGGCTTTTTGACCGCTTTTGGTGCTTTTTTCTTTGCCTGAGGCTTTGGCTTTGGCTGATTTCGCTTTGTCGCCATGCTTCATTTCCAATCCTCGGCGCACATCGTAAAGCCCTTTATCAAAAAGTGCACCTATTATTGTGCATCATTCCGCGGATTCGGCTGCTGCAGAGCCCGCTTCCTCGAACTCCGGCTTCGGGTCATAGGCAAGAAACTCTTTGGCTTTCTCGGTGAGGGTATAGCTCGTCCGGCCGTCGTCCGCGGTGAGATAACCCTTTGCAATCAATGAGATAGCTGGGGCATCCCCGCCGCCGGCCGGGTGCTTGACGGCCTTGATGGCGTCGGCCGTCATCGTCTCGGCGGCAACGCGGCGGAACTCCTGGAGCACGCGGATCTCCTGCGGGGTCATGCCTTTGATCAACACTTTGGGGGATTCTAACCGACAACTCTAAAGGATCGGCTACGAAGCGCGAGCCAGACGCGGCTGCCGGCGCGGAGGCGGAGGTCGTCAGCCGCGGCGCGGGTGATGCGGACGCGGACCGGCCCGGCAGCGAGGTCGACGACGCCGTCGCGCTCGGTGATCGAGGCGATCTCGACCTCGATCAGGTTCCGCGACGAGATCGACGCCGGCCGCTCGCCGAAGACGACGATCTCCTCGCCGCTGATGCGCACGACGAGCGGAAACGTCGCGTCGCGGACGGCGTCGTACGGCAGGACGAGCTCGAGCCCCTCGGCGGTGGTGACACGGGTGATCCCCCGCTCGGGCTCGTGACGCGGATCGACGACCTCGAAGACGTTGTCGACCTCGGTCGTGACCGCGGCGAGGACCTCGCGCGGCGCGCCGCGGGCGACGATGGCGCCGTCGCGGAGGACGACGCAGTCGCCGGCGAGCGCAAGGGCCTCGAACGACTGGTGCGTGACGTAGATCATGGGAACGCCGAGGTCGCGGACGCGGCGGAGGAAGAGAAGGATGCGCTCGCGCAGCGGCTGGTCGACGGAGGCCAGCGGCTCGTCGAGGAGGAGCAGGCGCGGCGCGGTCATGAGCGCGCGCGCGAGCGCGACGCGCTGGCGCTCGCCGCCGGAGAGGGAAGCGGGCGCGCGGTCGAGCAGCGGCGCGAGCTCGAGCGTGTCGCAGAGCGAAGCGAAGCGCGCCTCGTCGCGGCCGCCGAAGCGGACGTTGTCGCGCACGCTGAGGTGCGGGAAGAGCGCCGCGTCCTGCGGCACGTAGCCGACGCCGCGGCGCTCGGGGGGCTCGCGCTCGATGGCCAAGCCGTCGATGGCGACGCGGCCTTTCGCATTTCGCAGACCTGCGATCGATTCGATGAGCGAGGTCTTTCCCGATCCGGAGCGGCCGACGAGCGCGGTGACTTGCGCGGTCAGCGTGCAGCGCGCCTCGAGGGTGAAGTCGGCGAGGGGAAGGCGGATGTCAACATCTAAGGTCCTTCTCCCCGCGTGCGGGGAGAAGGTGCCGCGAAGCGGCGGATGAGGGGCGCCATCCTCCCGGCCGGGAAGCTTTCGCCCCTCACCCGGCGCTGGCGCGCCACCCTCTCCCCGCAAGCGGGGCGAGGGATCTTTTTGGCGGATGATGAGCCGGCTGAACGCTGTCAACGACGCGGCGATCAGCACGACGTACAGCACCAGCAGCGCGGCGTCGGCGTCGCGCCCTTCCTGCACGCGGTCATAAATCGCCAGGGCGATCGTCTGCGTTCGTCCCGGGATGTTCCCCGCAACCAGAATCGTCGCGCCGAACTCGCCGATGGCGCGGCAGTACGCGAGGAGCACGCCGCTGAGCAGGCCGCGCCAGGCCAGCGGCAGCGTCACTCGGAAAAACGCGCGCGCCGGGGTGGCGCCGAGGGTGCGGGCGAGGTCGAAGTAGCGCCGCTCCGTCGTCTCCAGCGCCACGCGGAACGCGGCGAACATCAGCGGGAAGGACATCACGCCGCAGGCGATGACGACCGCCGCCGGCGTGAAGAGGACGTGCAGCCATCCGAGCGGCCCTCGGCGCGCCAAGAGTTGCAGCAGGATGAAGCCGACGGCGGTGGGCGGGAGGACGAGCGGCAGCGCGGCGATGGCGTCGACGACCGCGGCGCGCGCGCCGGCGCGCCACGACCACGCCGCCAGCGCCAGCGCCAGCGGCGCGATGCAGGCGGTGCTGGCCGCGGCGATCAGGATCGTGAAGGCGACGACGTTCATGGCTGGCAGCGCGGACACCAATACGTTAACCGCGCATCGAGTCCATGTTTGCGACTTTCGATGGTGGTGCCGCATTTGCGGCAGGGCTGTCCGCCGCGGCTGTAGACGCTCAATCGCGGGCGTTCGCCGCGCGCGCTTTGTTGTAGCAACGCCCGAGCGGTGAGGAAAAGCTTTTCGAGGTCGTCGATGTCCTTCACCTTGCGGAACGGATTGATGCCGCGCGCGAAGAGCGACTCCGACTTCCAGATGTTCCCGATGCCGGCGGCGACGCGCTGGTTCAGCAGGACGTTCGCGATCTCTTCCTCGCCGTGCTCGCGCGCCCGTCGCACGGCCTCGGCGACGTCAAACTCGGCGAGAAGATCCGGCCCTTGCTCGTGGAGCGCGCGCTGCAGCTCGCGCCCCGTTACGAGCTCCGCGACCGGGATGTTGAAGCCGACGGCGACGAAGTCCGCGGTCTCGATGACGATGCGCATGTCCCGCCGCGGCCGCCGCCAGCGCTCGCCCGGGCGGTAGATGTGCCACGCGCCGTTCATGCGCATGTGCGTGCGGAGGTGGAGGTCGCCGGAGAAGTCGATGACGAGGTGCTTGCCGGCGGCGGCGACGCGCTCGATGGTCCGCCCGCGCAGCGGCGCATCGATTCTCGGCAGCATCGTCTCGTAGCGCGTCACGATCTTGCCGGCCAGCGCCTTCTGCAGCGTGGCGGCGGTGCGGAAGATGGTGTCGCCTTCAGGCAACGCGCGCCCTCAACTGGTGGCCCGCCGCGGTCGGACGGAATCCCGCCTCGGCCAGGAACGGCGCCAGCGCGTCGCCGACGTCGGCGAGGAGCAGCGCGCGGCGGGCGCCGCTCTCCACGAGGCGGGCCAGGCTCCTGGCGATCTCGCGCGCGACGAGCGAGCGGCGGGGCTCGTCGTCGGGGAGGAACGCCGTCAGCTGTTTCTCGCCGCGTCCGAGGTAGGCGGCGAGCGCGCCGTCGACGAGGATCACGCTCGAGCCGACGTTGCGCATCAGGCCGGGCTCAGGCCACTTCACGAGCGCGCCGTAGGGATTCGCGGGATCGGTGGAGGCGAGCATCACCGTTTCGGGTTCTTCATCGCGGAACGAGCGCAGGAGATCGATCGCGCCCCCGGTGGCGAACTGCGTCGCACCGAAGCCGGCGATGAAGTAGCCGCGGCGGATGCGGCCGGCCTCTTCCATCGCTTTCAGCACCGGGTAGACCGCGCTGAAGCCGCCGGGGAGCGACTCGACCGCGGCGGCCTCGCGCACGACGACGCCGTAGCGCGCCAGCAGTTGCTGCGCGAGGGCGTTCGCGCGCTCGGTGGGCGTGGCGGTGGGTTGCGGGACGAGCGACCAGCGGCCCTGCGTCGACGCCGGCGCCGTTCGTCGCGAGCGGAAGCCGGAAGCGCGCGGCGACTTCGGGCGTGTGTAGGCGCGCAGGGCGTGGAAGGTGTCGTTCGTGACGAGGCCCTTCCAGACCAGCGACCAGAGCGCGTCGGCGAGGTCGTTGGGGAAGCCGCCGAGGGCGTCGTAGATCTGGGCGAAGAAAGAGGCGCCGTGGGTCGACAGATAGTCGAGGAGTGCTGAGTCCTGAGTGCTGAGTGGCGGTGCGAGGAGTGGTCGTTTATCCGTGAGATAGAGCGCGATCCGGCCGTCGCGCTCGCCGAGGGGCTCGACGCCCGTCCAGACGATCTCGCCGGCGGCGCTGAGCGTGTCGAGATCGCTCGGCGAGTAGTCGTCGATGCGCGCTGACAGAATCTCGCGCTCGAAGACCGAGGCCGGCAGCGGGTAGCCCTGCAGGGTGTCGATGGCGTCGAGAAGCGCGTCCAGCCCGCGGCGTTTCTTCGCCACGTTCTGCCACGTCGTCAGCAGGCGCGCGTAGGCGGGGACGTCGACCGGCTCCGCTTCCTTGCGCAGCTTCGCCAGGGAGCGGCGGCGGATCATGCGCAGCACGTCCGCGTCGCACCACTCGCGCTGCGTGCCGCCGGGGCGGAACTCTCCTTCGACGAGCTTGCCGCGCTCGACGAAGCGCTCCAGCGCGCCCGTGATCACGGCCACGCCGAGGTTGTAGCGTTTGGCGACGTCGTGCGGCGTGAACGGGCCGTGCGTTCTGGCGTAGCGCAGCACGAGATCGCCGAGAGGATCGGGCACCGGCTGGAGATAGCGCTCCGGGACGCCGGGCGGGATCGGGACGCCGAGGGCGTCGCGGTAGCGGCTCGCGTCTTCGACGGCGATGTAGCGGTCGCCGATCGGGATGACGCGGCGTTGCTCGAGGAGAGCGGCGAGGAATTCGGGAGTGGGAACTTCCTCAGCAGACAAGTCGCCGAGGCGCAAAAACAAATCGTGCAACGCGTCGGCCGACTTCACGGGACGGTGTTGCAGCTCGAATTCCACCTGCGCGAGCGCGCCCTCGTCGAGCAGCTCGCGCAGCTCCGGCTCGCCGAGGAGCTCGCGCAACTGAGCCTGATCGATCGCCAGCGCCTGCGCCTTCCGCTCCGCCAGCGGCGCGTCGCCGTCGTAGATGAAATTCGCCACGTAGCGGAACAGCAGCGAGCCGGCGAACGGCGACGGCTTCTCCGTGTCGGCCACGTGCACGCGGATCGTCCGCTCGCGGATCTTCTTCATCGTGGCCACGAGCGCCGGCACGTCGAAGACGTCGCGCAGTACTTCCCGATAGGCCTCCAGGATGATCGGAAACGAGCCGAAGCGCGACGCCACCTGCAGCAGATCGTAGGCGCGCTTCCTTTGGATCCACAGCGGCGCGCGGCGGTCGGGTCGGTGCTTCGGCAACAGCAGCGCGCGCGCGGCGGCCTCGCGGAACTTCGCGGCGAAGAGCGACGACGCTCCGAGCTGGCGCATCACCAGGGCCTCGACTTCGTCAGCATCCGGAAGAACCATCTCCGCGCTCGGCGGCGCGTCCGTCTCGGGGAAGCGGACGATGAAGCCGTCGTCGCTCCACATCGTCTCTACGTCGATGGCCATCTCGTTGCGCACCTTCGCCGTCACGGCCATCGCCCACGGCGCGTGGATGCGGCCGCCGAAGGGGGTGAGGACGCAGACGCGCCAGTCGCCGAGGTCGTCGACGACGCGCTCGACCACGATGGTGCGGTCGTCCGGCACCGCGCCCGTGGCCTCGGCCTGATCGTCGAGGTACTGTAGGAAATTCTTCGCGGCGCGCTCGTCGAGGTCGTGCTGCTTCGTCAGACGGCGGATCGCCGCGGCCGGCGTCATCTCGCGCGTCTCGCGGATCAATCGTCCGATGGTCTCGCCGAACGGCACCGTGCGCTCAGCGGCGTCGGCCCTCCAGAACGGCATCTTCCCCGGCTCGCCCGGCGCGGGCGTCACGAGCACGCGGTCATGCGTGATCTCCTCGATGCGCCACGTCGACGCGCCGAGGAGGAACGTCTCGCCCACGCGCGACTCGAAGACCATCTCCTCGTCCAGCTCGCCGACGCGCGCGCTCTGCCCTTTCTCCGCGCCGGCCAGGAAGACGCCGTAGAGCCCGCGGTCGGGGATCGTGCCGCCGCTGATGACCGCCACCTGCTTCGCGCCGCCGCGCGCGGTGAGGACGTTCGTGGTGCGGTCCCACGTCACGCGCGGGCGCAGCTCGGCGAACTCGTCGGAGGGATAGAGGCCGCTGAGCATGTCGAGGACGCCGTCGAAGGAGCCGCGGCCGAGGTCCGCGTACGGCGCGGCGTTGCGCACGGCGTCGAAGAGCTCGTCGGCGTGCCAGTCGTCCATGGAGATCATGGCCACGAGCTGCTGGGCCAGGACGTCGAGCGGATTGCGCGGCATGCGCGTCGGCTCGATGGCGCCGCGGTGCATGGCATCGGTGACGGCGGCGCAGGCGATCAGGTCGCCGCGGAACTTCGGGAAGATGATGCCCTCGGATGCCGCGCCGACCTGGTGCGAGGCCCGGCCGATGCGCTGCATCCCGCTGGCGATCGACGGCGGCGCTTCGATCTGCACGACGAGGTCGATCGCGCCCATGTCGATGCCGAGCTCCAGCGACGACGTGGCCACGAGCGCCGGCAGCCGGCCGGATTTGAGGTTGTCCTCGATCTCGATGCGCTGGGCGCGGGCGATGGAGCCGTGGTGGGCCTGCACGAGGGTCTCGCCGGCGAGCTCGTTCAACGCCGCCGCCAGCCGTTCGGCGAGCCTCCGCGAATTCACGAAGATCAACGTCGAGCGATGCGCGCGGATGAGCTCGAGGAGGCGCGGGTGGATGGCCGGCCAGATGGAGGCGCGCCCCTTGACGGCCGGCCCGGTCTCGACGTCGCGCTCGGAGAGCCTGGCCATCTCCTCGACCGGGACCTCGACTTTGAAGACGAACTGCTTCTTCTCCTCGGTGTCGACGATGGTGACGTCGCGTCCGAGGAACTTCGCGACCTCCTCGAGCGGGCGCTGCGTGGCCGACAACCCGATCCGCTGCGGCGGCTTCTCGGTCAGGCGGGCGAGCCGCTCCAGCGACAGCGCCAGATGCGCGCCGCGCTTGTTCGGCACGAGGGCGTGGATCTCGTCGATGATGACGGTGTCGACGCTGCGCAGCATCTCCCGCGCGTTCGAGGTCAACATCAGGTAGATCGACTCCGGCGTGGTGATGAGGATGTCGGCCGGCTCGCGCAAGAACTTCGCGCGCTCGGAGGGCGGAGTGTCGCCGGTGCGGATGGCGATCGACGGCATCACGAAGTCAGCAGCAATGTTCGCGATGCCGGCCAGCGGCGCGCGCAGGTTGCGCTCGACGTCGACGGCCAGCGCTTTCAGCGGCGAGATGTAGAGAACGCGGCAGCGCCGCTCCTTCGGCGGCCGCGGCGCGAACATCAGGCGGTCGAGGCACCAGAGGAACGCGGTGAGGGTCTTGCCGCTGCCGGTGGGGGCGAAGATCAGCGTCGATTCGCCGCGGGCGATGGCCGGCCAGCCGAGCTCCTGCGCGCGCGTCGGCGCGGGAAAGGATCGCCGGAACCACTCGGCGACTGCGGGATGAAACAGGTCGAGTGCTATGCAACAATAGTAGCCGTCCCCCGGCGACGTTCAGATCGAAGGGAAGGGGAATGCGGCTGAAGGTCCTCGGCGCGTACGGCGCGTCGGATGCGGAACACAACCTGACGGGGTATCTGATCGACGACTGGCTCGCCATCGACGCCGGCACGCTCACCTCCAAGCTCTCCCTGGCCCAGCAGTCGCGCATCCAGGCCGTCTTCATCACCCACTCCCACGCCGATCACATCCGCGACCTGCCGCACCTGATCGTGAACCGCTACACCCAGAGCGTCGGGCCGCTGACAGTCTTCGCCACCAAGGACGTGATGGAACTGCTGCACGCGCACGTCTTCAACGGCGTCGTCTGGCCCGACTTCGCCCTGCTCCCCTCGGCGCACAGCGGGAAGCCGCCCATCGTCTACCGCCCTCTCTCGCCGGGGAAGCGCATCGTGTTCGGCGACGTGGCCCTGACGCCGGTGCCTGTCGACCATCAGATCCCCGCGTCCGGCGTGATCGCGGAGATCGGCGGGCAGTCGATCGTCTTCACCGGCGACACGGCGCCGACGAACGCGATATGGAAGAAGACGAACGCGACGCCGAACGTGGTGGCGGTGGTGACGGAGGCGTCGTTCCCGAACGACCAGCAGTCGCTCGCCGACGACTCCGCGCACCTGACGCCGCAGACGTTCGGCGACGAGCTGAAGAAGATCGCCGTCGACGCGCCGGTGTACGCGAGCCACCGCAAGATCCCGTTCGAGCGGGACATCGAGTCGCAGATCCGGAATCTGCGAGACCGGAGGGCGAGGGTGTTGCTGGAGAAGAATTACACGTTGTGACGGTAGGTTGTTAGGTTCTTAAGTTCTTATGTAGAACCAAGAACCTAAGAACCTAAGAACCTAAGAACCTAAGAACCTAAGAACCTAAGAACCTAAGAACCTAAGAACCTAACAACCTCTTACGGCACCGGCAGCACGCCCATCTCCCGATCCACCTCCGCCGCGTCGAACACGTTCCCGCCCTTCACGATCGTGCGCACCTTCCGCACGTCGCTGATGTTCGTGGTCGGATCGCCGTCGACGATGTCGAAGTCGGCGATCTTGCCGGGCGCCACGGAGCCGGTCTCCTTCTCGTGGTGCATGACCGTGGCGGCGCCGAGGGTGGCGATGCGCAGCACCTCGGCCGGCGGAATCCCGGCGCGCACGTAGTTCTCGAGCTCGCGGTGCAGCACGAAGCCAGGCAAGTCGTCGGTGCCGGCGACGATGGTGATCCCCTCGCGGTACAGCAGGCCGACGAGCTCCAGCATCTTCTTGAACGAGTCGCGATACGTCTGGTCCTTCCCCTCGGGGACCGGAAGGCCGCCGGTCAGCACGCCGCGGCGGACCTGCGGCGGCAACCGGTCGGCGATGGCCGCGTAGACGGGCGAGACCTCGCCTTTGCGCGCCGTGAACATCCCCTCGAAGATGCTCACGGTCGGATCGGAGACGGTGTGGTGCTGCTTCAGAAGATCGATGAAGGCGCGCGCCTCGGGCGAGGAGAAGTCGAGCGCCGCGCCGCGCTCGGCCACGGCGGTGAAGCGCGCCGGCGTGCGCGTGTCCTTCACGTCCGGCCAGAACTGCAGCATCAGGAAATTCGCGTGCTGGATCTCGTCGTAGCCGTCGCGCACGGCGTCCTCGGCGCGCATGAACGCCGGAACGTGGCCGCTCACGCGCAGCCCGAGCTCGTGCGCGCGCTTGGCAATGACCGGCACGAGCTCCGGCTTGACCGAGCTGTAGATCTTGATCTGCTCGTAGCCGAGCTCCTTGTACTTGTCGACCCACTTCACCGCTTCCTCGGGCGTGGAGACGAGGACCTTCGTCGGCCCGGCGTACGGCCCCGGGCCCTCGATGAAGCCGGCCATCAGCACGTGCGGGCCGACCGCCGAGCCGTCGTCGTACTTCTTGCGCAGTGCGACGAGAAAGTCGATGTCGTTGGCGAGATCGCGCACCGTCGTCACGCCGTTGGCGATGTCGAGCAACCCGTCGCTCGCGCTGAGGTGGACGTGCATATCCCACAGGCCGGGGATGACGGTCTTGCCGGCGGCGTCGATGCGCGTGGCATCGGCCGGGACGGCGACGTCGGTGCCGACGGCCTCGATCTTGTTCCCGCGCACGACGATGGTGGTGTTCGGCGTGACCTGCAGCGTGGCCGGATCGAAGAGCCGCGCGTTCGTGACGGCGAGCACGCCGTTCTTCGGCTTGTGCGTGAGGCGCTGGGCGATCTTGGCGACCTCGGCGTCGCGGGCTTTGTCCTCGAGCTTCACTAGCTCCTCGCCCACCGGCAGCCACGGGTCGGCGACGATCTGCGCCCACGACGAGGCGCTGGCGAAGAGGGCGCCGTCGTTGTCGAGCCACAGCGGATCGGGCGTGAAGCCGAGGCCCGTGACGGCGTAGGCGGTGACGTGCTTCTTCTTCCCCTCGGCAGTGACGGTGGTGTCGGTGAGCTTCCGGATCGACGCCTGCCCGGCCGGGAGCAGCGCCAGCGTCTTCCCCGGCGCCTTCAACAGCGCCCGCGCCAGCATGGCGTACTCCTCGGCCGCGCCGTTCATGCTGACGTAGAAGCCGCGCGTCTTCGACGTCCCCGACTCGGCATCGTTCTTCCACGTGGCCAGGCCGTCCTTCATCGTGAAGTGCTCGCTGACCGGCGATTTCAGGTAGTCGTTGCCGGTGATGGTGACGTCGACCGGCAGCCCGTCCTTGCCGAGCTTGTAGACCGAGTGCGACTTCGGCCCACGCCCGCGGTCGTTGAACTCGAAGTCGACCATGGTCGTGCCGCCGTCCTGGGTCACGGTCATGCCGCCGGCGCGGTTCCCGCCGAGCTTCATCGTGTAGTGGACCGGCGCGGCGAGCGCGCCGGTGGCCAGGAAAAGAGCGAGCAACGAGAGCTGTTTCATCGGCATAAACTTTACGGCATGTCTCGCCCGCGGGTTTCCGCGATCATCCACATCCTCAACGAGCTCGACTACATCGAGGAGTGCATCCGCTCGGTGGAGTGGGCGGACGAGATCTACGTCATGGACTCGTTCTCTACCGACGGCAGCGTGGAGCTCATCCGGCAGAAGTTCCCGCGCGTGCGCGTCGAGCAGCGCGAGTACCTCGGCGCGGCCTCGCAGAAGAACTACGCCATCGACCGGGCCGCGCACGACTGGATCTTCATCATCGACGCCGACGAGCGCGTGACGCCGAGGCTGCGCGACGAGCTGCTGCGCACGCTGGAAGGGCCGCTCGACCGGTGGGCGTACTCGGTCGGCCGCCTCAATTTCATGATGGGAAAGCCGGTGCGCTTCAGCGGCCTGCAGCGCGACCGCGTCACGCGCCTTTTCCACCGCGAGCATGCCCGCTACCCGAACAAGCGCGTACACGCCGACCTCCTCGTCGACGGCGAGACCGGCCGGCTGCGGCACAAGATGGACCACTACTACGTCCGCTCGTTCGACCACATGATCGCCAAGATGACGCGCTACGCGAACTGGGCGGCCGCGCAGATGTTCATCGACGGGAAGACGACGAGCCTCCTTGGCATCCTCGGCCATCCGCTCGGAAAGTTCGTCCGCGATTTCGTCATCAACCTCGGGTTTCTCGACGGCGCGCGCGGCGCCATCTCCGTCGGCATGCACGTCTATTACACGTTCTGGAAGTACGCGAAGCTGTGGGAGCTGACGCAGCTCAAGCGCCGCGGCAAGCCCGTGCCGCTGCCGAAGCTGGACGAGGAAGAGGAGCGGTGGGAATTGCCGTGGATGAAGCCTACCGCTTCTTCTTCGCGCTCTCGATAGCCTCGGCGATCGGCGCGGGCACGTTCTGCCGCGGATCGGCCGACTTGAACGCGATCCCTCCCTCGAACTGCCAGGTGTGCTTGGGGCGATAGACGCCGGTGTCGTGCACGCGCGAGCCGACGACGAAGCGGAGCACGCCGCGGCGGTAATCGAACGAACGGCCGTTGCGCGTGTGCACGGCGGCGTCGACGCGGTACTGCCCGGCCACGAGGTCGAGCGAGGGCATGAGGAAGCGCACGCGGCCGGCGGCGTCGAGGCGCTCCGGCGCGAAGCCTTCCAGGTCGGTGTTCGTGCCGTACACGCACGTGCCGTCGGCGTGGTAGATGCCGAGGCCGAAGACGAAGTCGTCCTGGGGGACGCGCACATCGAAGTCGATCTCGATGGCCACCGCGCTGCCCGCGCCGAGGGCCACGAGCTCGCGGCCTTTGTTGTCGACGAGGGCGACGCGCTTCAAGATCACTTCGCCCGAGCCAAAACGCTCCTCCTCGTCCGGGAGCGCCACCGTCTCGGCGGCTGGCTGCGCGGCGTCCCGCCGCGCCTCCGGGGCCGCCACCTGCTGCAAATACGCATCGACCACGCGCACCGGATCCCCAATCTGCACCGCCTCGCCGTGATCCAACCACAGCGCGCGGTCGCAGAGGTTCCGCACCTGATCCAACTGATGCGTGACAAACACCAGCGTCACGCCGCGGTACTTCATCTCCTGAATCTTGGCGATGCACTTCGCGGAGAACTCCTCGTCGCCGACGGAGAGCACTTCATCGATGAGCAGGATGTCGGGATCGACGTGGACAGCCACGGCAAAACCGAGGCGCACGTACATGCCCGAGGAGTACGTCTTCACCGGCTGATCGATGAACTCGCCGATGCCGGCGAAGTCGACGATGCGGTCGAAGCGTGCCTCGATCTCGCGGCGCGAAAGGCCGAGCATGATGCCGTTGATGACGACGTTCTCGCGGCCGGTGATCTCCGGGTGGAAGCCGGCGCCGAGCTCGATGAGCGCGGCGACGCGGCCGTTCACGCTGATGCGTCCCGACGTCGGCTTGAGGATGCCGGAGATCAGCTTCAGCAGCGTCGACTTCCCGGAGCCGTTGCGCCCGACGATGCCGAAGGCTTCGCCCTTGTCGACGGCGAACGACACCTCCTTCACCGCCGGCACGGTGGCCTCGGGCTCGAGCTTGAGATCGCGCCGCAGCAGAGCGCTCTTCAGCGTGGCGAACTGGGAGCGCCGGCCCCACAGCCGGTACGACTTCGACACGCGGTCGAGGGCGATGGCGTAGCTCAAATCGCCTCCGCGAGCGTGTCGCGCAGCCGGTCGAAGACGAGGACGCCGCAGCCGAGGGCCACGAGGGAGTAGGCCACGATGAGGAACGTGTCGGCCGCGCCAGGGAGATGGCCGAAGAAGATCACGTCCTGATAGGCGACGACGAAGGGCGTCATCGGATTCAGCCGCAACAGCGCGCGCCAGAGGCGGGAGTCGACGCGGTCGATGAGGTAGATGATCGGGGTGAGGAAGAAGCCGAGGGTCATCAGGTTGGAGACGATGTCGCGGAGATCGCGCAGCAGCACCGCGGCCGAGGAGATGACCATGGCGATGCCGGCGACGAAGACGGTCTGGAAGAGCATCAGCACCGGCACGAGGACGATCGTCCACGAGACCGCCGCCTGCCCGAGCAGGACGTAGATCGCCAGCGCCAGCAGCAGGACCGGAATGGCCAGCGCGAAGTGGACGAGGTGCGAGAAGACGACGACGAGCGGCAAGGCCTCGGCCGGGAACATGACTTTCTTGATCAGCGCGGCGTTCGCGGCGATGGAGCTCGTCGACTCCAGCACGGCCGCGGCGAAGAAGGTCCACGGCAGGATGCCGGTGAAGAGGAAGAGCGGATACGGCCGCACGACCTGCGAGGGAAAGAACTTCGTGAAGGCCAGGGTGTAGATGCCGAGGAGCAGCAGGGGGTTGGCCAGGGACCAGAAAAAACCGAGGATGGAGCCGCGATAGCGGGCCTTCAAGTCGCGCGCGGTGAGCGCCGCGATGAGTTGGCGGTAGCGATAGAGGGTTTTGAGCTCGTCCACGGTTGAGTCCTGAGGACTGAGGACTGAGGACTGAGGCTGCGCTCGGGCACCATCGTCGCCACGACCGCCAGGCTCAGTCCTCAGTCCTCAGTCCTCAGCACTTCCTTATCCGTCTTCCGTAACGATCAACATCAACGTCGTCGATCCGACGACGAACTCAGACTTGTCCTGCAGTTCGACGGCGTCGTTGATCTTCTGTCCGTCGATGAGCGTGCCGTTCGTCGAGCCGAGGTCGCGGAGCTGGATGACGAAGTCGCGGACCTCGACGGCCGCGTGCACGCGCGAGGCCTCGGTGTCGTTCAGGACCACGTCGGCGTTCGAGCGGCCGATCGTCACGCGCGGCTTCTCCACGCGGTACATCGTCCCGGAGTCGGGGCCGGCGATGATGGCCAGGGAGATGCGCTTCCCCTGCGGCAGCTGCAGTTCGGCCGGAATCTTGTCCGTGCTCTTCTCCGGCAGCGGCGACTGCTCGGTCGTGTCTTCCTGCTGCTTTTCCTTCGGCGGGTCGCGGCGCGTGAACGTCCGCTCGAAGCGCTCCGGCGAAAGCGGCGGGGTGATCTCGGCATAGGCGGGGTTCTTGATCTCGAAGATCGAGGCGCACTTCGCGCACTTGATCTTCTTGGCCGGCTTCCGCTCGAAACGCTCTTCGTCGTACTGGTAGCGCGCGTGGCACTGCGGGCATTCGATGATGATCACAGTTGCCGGATTGTACAATCTCGCGCGCCATGAGACGCCTGCTGCTTCTGCCCGCGCTTTGCGCGCTCCTGCTCGACGGCTGCACGACCACGCCGCCCCCCGCCGTGGCTCTCCCGAGCTCGCCCGTGGGGATGCCGACGGAGGTCCAGAAACTCCCCATCGCCCCCGACACGGCGCAGCGCGCGGCGCAGCTGCCGCGCACGGTGATCGACTACGACCGCGCCCTGCTCACCGACGACGAACGCGGAGTCGTGGCCAAACTGATCGAGGCCTCTAAGCAGATCGACGAGATCTTCTGGCGGCAGGTCTCCGAGGACAACCCGGCCATGCGCGTGCGCTTGTCGGCGCAGGCGTCGGCGTCGTCGGCCACGCCGCTCGACCGCGCCGGCTACGACTACTTCATCATCAACAAAGGACCGTGGGACCGGCTCAAGGACGACGAGCCGTTCGCGGGCACGGCGAAGAAGCCGGCCGGCGCGGCGTTCTATCCCGCCGACATGACCAAGGCCGCATTCGAGCAGTACGTGGCCGCGCATCCGGCGAAGAAGGAGGAGCTGGAAGGGCTCTTCACCCTCGTCCGCCGCGACGGTGCCGACTTCGTCGGCGTGCCGTACCACGCCTTCTACCTCGACCTCCTCGATCCGGCGGCGAAGGCGCTGCGCGACGCGGCGGCGCTGTCGAACAACGCGACGCTGAAGGCGTACCTGACGAAGCGCGCCGCGGCCTTCCTCTCCGACGATTACCGCGACAGCGACATGGCCTGGATGGACCTGCAGGGGCCGATCGAGGTCGTCATCGGACCGTACGAGGTCTACGAGGACAATCTCTTCAACTACAAGGCCGCCTACGAGGCCTTCGTCACCGTCGTCGACGCGCCGGAGAGCGCGAAGTTGGCCGCGTACGCGCGGGCGCTGCCGGACATGGAGCGCAATCTTCCCGAGCCCGACGCCTACAAGAACACGAGCCGCGGCACGGAGTCGCCGATCCGCGTGGTGCAGGAGATCTACACCGCCGGCGATGCCCGCCACAGCGTGCAGACGGCCGCGTTCAACCTGCCGAACGACGAGGTCGTGCGCGAGAAGAAAGGGTCGAAGAAGGTCTTGCTCAAGAACGTGATGGACGCGAAGTTCCGCCTGAGCGGGAAGCCGATCGCCCTGCGCGTGCTCGACCCGTCGCTGGTCGGCGATCTCTCGTTCGACGCCTACTTCAACCACACGCTCTTCCACGAGCTCTCGCACGGGCTCGGCCCCGGCTTCGTGACGCTGCCGTCGGGCGAGCGCGTCGAAGCGCGGAAGCCGCTCAAGGAGCTCTTCTCCACGATCGAAGAGTGCAAGGCCGACGTCCTCGGCGTCTGGAACCTCGAGTACGCGCAGTCGCACAACCTGCTCACGGCGTTCAACGAGCGCCAGCTCTTCGCCACGTACGCGGGGCTGATGTTCCGCACGCTGCGCTTCGGCACTGCCGACGCGCACGGCCGCTGCATGGCCGTGCAGTGGAACTGGCTGCGCGAGCGCGGCGCGATCGTGCCGGCGGGGACGAAGTTCACCGTCGACTTCCCGAAGATGCGCGACGGGGTCAAGGCCCTGGCCACGGAGCTGCTGACGATCGAGGCCACGGGCGACTACAACCGCGCCGCCGCGCTGCTGGCGAAGTACGGCCATGCCACGCCCGAGATGGAGGCCGTGAACCGCGGCCTGGCGGACATCCCGGTCGACTTCACGCCCGTCTTCCCCGCGGCGGGAGAGCAGCTTGGAGCGCTGGCGTCCACGCCGGCCGGCCGGGACGCGTCTCGCGTCCCCGCGGGAGCGCATTAAGGGATGGAAGCGCGGGCCACGGTGACGTGCGCCGAGTGCGGGCGCACGCGCGAGGTCGCGGGGGAGATCCCGGCGGAGTACACGGCCTGCTTCGCGCAGATCGTGGCCGAGGACGGCTTCGTGCCGCGGCCCGGCGCGACGACGGCGTTCGTCTGCGGCGACTGCCTCCGCCGCTACGAAGGCGCGGGCAGCGAAAGCCGCGACGACGCGGAAAAGATTTAGAATCGCCGCGGTCCCGCTCAAGGAGGTGTCCGTGCGCAGAATCCTGCCCCTGCTGGCATTGCTGCTGATATGTGGATGTGCGTTATTCCGTAACACTCGGGCGACGTCGAACGAGTTGGAGCGCGTGGCCAAGGACTGGTGCACGACCATCCGCGCCAGCCAGGTCCTGTGCGTTTACCCGCTCTCGGAGGACGTGCAGGTCGGCGATCTCTATCTCGTCAATCGCTCCATCGCCGACCAGGTCAACGAGTATCAGGCCCGCGGCTTTCTGCCCTTCGACCTCCTGCTGACGCGCCTGCAGCCGAACGGCTACGAGCAGATGTACCAGGGCTTCTACAAGACCACCGGCGCCTACGGACAGATCCCGCACCAGTGGCAGTTCCCGCCCAACGCGACCGGCACCGCCACCGACTGGGCCTCCGCGCCGCGCGCGGCCTTCCCGTCGTACACGTTCGCCGTGCAGCGCGGGCAGGGGCTGCGGATCGCCGTGCCGGTGCAGTCGGTGCCGATCGGCCTGAGCCTGCTCAACACCGGCAGTGCCCACGGCTCGATCGAGATCGCCGACGCCGCGACATACGGGATCGACGAGCAGACGCTGCAGGCGCAGGTGGAGGCGTGGGCGACCTGCCCGGCGTCGCGGGCGCTGCTGTCGCGCTACGCGCCGCAGGCGGACGTGAACGGCAAGATGCAGCAGCAGTACGTGCGCGTGATCGCGCGGGTGTACCTGGCCGGGGCCGTGAACGTGTCGATGCAGAACGACGAGGCGCGCAGCGCGGGCCTTGACGCCGGCGTGGCCCAGGCGGTGAACCTCATCGCCACCGACACGAGCGGCACCGCCGCCGCGAACGCCGCGAAGAATTACGCGGCGGCCCTCAGCGCGCTGAACGGGAGCATCAACGGCACGACGCCGCCGGCGACGAGCACCGCGCCGCAGCCGCAACCGCAACCGCAGCCACAACCCGCGGCGGGCGTGCTGGCGTCGAAGCCGGGCGGATCAATCCGCATCGCCGCGGCCTCGAGCCGCAGCGTCTCGCTCAACGAGACCTTCCCGCGTCCGCTCGTGATCGGCTACATCGCCTTCGATCGTCCCATCGGCGCCGGCGGCGTCCTCGGCAGCGCCCAACCGACGCTGCAGCGCCTCGAGGGGCGCCCGCTGCTGCCGGTGTCGGAGCCGGCGTCGGCCGAGGGGAAGATGCCGTTCGGCGTCGACGCCAACACCTACGCCATCCGCCAGTGGCTGAAGACCCCCGGCAACCGCGATCAGCTCGGCGAGTGGCTGCAGAAGACGACGAAGACCCTCTCCGGGAAGGACATCCCCTTCGTCGAAGCAGGACAGGACTACGCCGCGCTGCGGCAGCAGATCGTGGAGTCGTTCGGAATTGGAGGAGCTTGTGCCTCAACTCACTGACGTGACGCCCGACAAAGTCGGCGAGACCGTGCAGAGCTTCGTCGACAACGGCACGGCCAGCCTGCGCGTCGAGAAGCAGGACGACGGCAACTACACGATCACGCCGGAAGGATGACCGTCATTTCGCCGTCGCGCTCGCCGTGTTCGAAGGCGCCGACACGTTGCCGGCGGCGTCGAACGCCGTGACGTAGTAGAACCACGTGCTGCGCGAGGCGACGGAATCGGAGTACGACGTCGTCGGGGCCGTGGCAATCTGCGAGAACGGGCCGCCGGCGCTGCTCGAGCGCCACACCTGATAGCCGGTCACGCCGACGTTGTCGGTCGACGCGGTCCAGCTCAGGCTGATCTTCTTCCGCGCGCCGCTGGCGGCGAGATTCGTCGGCGCCGTGGGCGGCGTCGTGTCGGGCGCTCCGGCCGCGTTGATCCAGATCGGCGCGGAGAAGACGCGGTCGCCCGTGTTCATCGTGACGTAGGCGTAGTAGGCGTGATTGCCGGTAGTCGGCGTGAACGTGTAGTCGAACGGCGACGTCGTCGACGTGGCGATCACCGTCTCCGCGCCGTTCGTGTTGCCGGGCACCGGCTCCTTGATCTTGATCGAGGACGCCGCCTCGCCCGCGTCCGGATCCCACACGGAGACGTGCAGCGTGATCGCGCCCGACGTCGGCACCGGGCCGTTGGCGCGGATGCCGCCTGCGCCCATCCAGTACGTCGTGCCGCCCGCGACCATGTTGTAGACGAGCTGCACGTTCGTGTCGGAGGTCGCGTAGACGCGGCGGTTCTGGATGGCGTCGAAGAGCGCCGCCTTCGTCAGCGAGGCGGCCATGATCACCGTACGGTCGCGCGTGGAGGTGCCGTAGTTCGCGCAGTGGACGTCGGGATCGGCGGACGGGGCGACGTGATAGCCGCTGCCGAGAATGCGGTTATACATGTCGGTGGAGGTGTAGGCCGCGTAGTCGGGGCCGTTCACCGGCTCGCCGGCGTAGAGCGCGCCGGTGTCGGCCGTGGCCGTGGAGAAGTCGGTGGCGGGGCCGGAGATCACCGCGGCGGTGTGGATGAAATCGTCGCCGTCGGTCGTGTACTGGATGCGGTTGAAGTCGACGCCCTGCCCGGCCGCGCTCTTCGTGCCGTCGGACGGATGCATGAACTGTCCGAACGCGCCCCACGGCGACGGGTTGGCCAGCGCGGTCGTGTACATGGCCGGGTAGCTCGACCCGCTCTGGTTCGTATAGACGTCGTAGTCGCAGTCGACGCCGACGGTGCAGGTGCTGCTAGGCTCCCAGCCGAAGAGCTTCGGCGACTCGAAGACGCCGACGTGGCCCTCGTTCGGGAAGCTGCTCGTGGCGATGTAGCCCCACTCCATGCCGTAGATGGCCACGAAGGTGCCGTCGACGTTGGCCGACGCCGCGGCGGCCAGGCCGTCGTGGTAGCGCTGCACGATCTGCGCGGCCGTGCAGCCGCTGCAGGCGTCGTTGAACTGGTGGTTGTGGTCGGTGATGCCTAGAAAGTCGAGGTGTGCGGTGTTGCGCGCGTACGCGTACGCCTGCGAGGGATCGAAGTCGCTCGGGCCGTGCGTGGTCGACGAGGCGCAGTTGGAGTCGTTCGGATGGCCGCCGTCGCTGTACCTGGTCTGGTTGTGCAGCGTGCCGTAGTAGAAGTTGAACGGCACGCCGGGATCGTGCGGCGCCTGCGACTGCGGCGCGGCCACGCGGCCGCGGCGGACGGAGTCGATGATGACCGGGTGGGCGGCGGTCTGGCTGATCACGGCGACGCGGGGGTGGGCCTCCTCGCCGTCCTCGCGCGGCCGGGCGCGCTCCTCGACGGCGCGCATCTCCACGCCGGCGACGACGTTGTACGTGCCGTTCGGCAGCCAGCGCCCGCTCTCGTCGCGGCCGTTCCACGCCGGCGCGAACATCATGGCCTCGCCGGGGCGGAAAGTCTGCTGCGCCGTGAAGCGGCGGACGACGGCGCCGTCCGCATCGATGACGGCGACGTTCCAGCGCACGTCCGTGCGCACGTCGATGGGATGAAAGATCCGGGCGACGAGGTTCGCCGACTCGAGCGCCGGCGCGAACGCGCGCGGGAACGGGCTCACGACGACGGCGCTGTCGTCATCCCACTTCGGAAGATCGGCGGCGAAAGCGGCAACGGCGGCGAGGCAGAGGAGAACCAGGGTCACGGCGGCGCGACGCGGCATTGCATCCTCCTGTTTCTTGGGCTCCCATTGTACAGGAGGATTGCCGGCGTTCCGCCGCCGCGGCCTTACGCGAGCTTGGCCATCGCCTCTTCGATCTGCTCCGGCGTCGGCATGACCGGCTCGACCATCTGTCCGCGGAACCACTCGTAATCGTTCTTCAGCAGCTTCATGACCAGGCGGTACGACTCCTCGTCGTGGTTGTCGAAGAGGTGGTCGAAGTTGAAGTCGATGCGCATCCGCGCTTCCTTGCAGAAGACGTCGGCGAGGTCGAGGGCGTTCGCGTGGCCCTGCTTGGCCAGCATCGTGGCGTAGCTGACCGCCGCGGACATGGCGAAGAGGTCCGTGCCGATGTCGACGAGGCGGAAGAGCACCATCTGCTTCCGCTCCAGCTTGGCCTGGAAGCGCATCATGGCGTGGAAGATCGAGCGGGCCAGGTGGCGCGAGGCGCGCTCGACGTAGCCCATGTGGCCGGAGAGCGTCCCGAACTCGCCGTGCTTCGGATAGCGCGACCAGCCGATGTACTTCTTCGGATACCAGGCCGCGTAGTGCGCGCCGGCCTTCGCCGCGGCGGCGAGCTTCTCGCCGGTGGGCGTGTCGGGCTGCAGGATCTTGTAGCCGCGCTTCATGTGCGGGTCGACGGCCTCGCGGGCGATGAAGAGATGCTGGATCTCGCTCGTCCCTTCGAAGATGCGGTTGATGCGCATGTCGCGCAGGATGCGCTCGACCGGGTAACCCTTCTCGCCGCGGGCGCGCAGCGAATGCGCGGTCTCGTAGCCGCGGCCGCCGCGGATCTGCACGAGGTGATCGGCGCACTGCCACGCCACCTCGGTGTTGAAGAGCTTGGCCATGGCCGCCTCGAGGCGGAGATCGACGTCGCCGCGGTCGGCCAGCCCCGAGGTCAGCCAGACGATCGCTTCCATCGCGAACGTGTGCGAGGCCATCCAGGCGATCTTCGCCGCCACCGCTTCATGCTTCGCGATCGGCGCGCCCCACTGCACGCGCTCCAGTCCCCACTCCTTCGCGATCTCGAGCATGCGCCGGCCGCCGGCCGCGCAGCCCGCGGGGATCGTCAGGCGGCCCGTGTTCAGCGTGATCAGGGCGAGCTTGAGGCCGAGGCCTTCGCCCCAGAGGAGGTTCTCCTTCGGCACGAAGACGTCGTTGAACTTGATCAGCACGTTGCCGATCCCGCGCAGCCCCATGAACTGGCAGCGGTGCAGGATCTCGAAGCCCGGCGTATCCGTCTCCACGATGAACGCGGAGATCTGCTTTTTCTCTTTGCCCTTGACCGTTTTCGGCGGGGTCTGGGCCATGACCACGACGAGCTCGGCCTTGAGGCCGTTCGTGCACCAGAGCTTCTCGCCGTTGAGGATCCATCCCTTGCCGTCGGGCGAAGGCGTGGCGGTCGTCTGCATCTTGGCCGGATCGGAGCCGACGCCCGGCTCGGTCAGGGCGAACGCCGAGATCGCGCCCTTCGCCAGACGAGGCAGATATTTTTTCTTCTGCTCCGGAGTGCCGAAGAGCTTCAGCGGCTGCGGCACGCCGATCGACTGGTGCGCGGAGAGCCAGGCCACCGTCGAGCCGCACCACGTGGCCACGAGGCCGATGGCGCGGTTGTAGTTCGTGGCCGAGAATCCGAGGCCGCCGTACTCCTTCGGGATCTTCATCCCCCAGGCGCCGAGCTCGTTGAAGCCGTCGAAGAGCGCGTAGTCGTACTCGCCCTGCTCGTCGATCTTGTCGGCGTCGACGTTCTCGGCGAGGAAGCGCTCGAGCTTGACGAGGAAGTCGTCCGCTTCGGCCTTGTCAGCCGCCGGCTGCTCGGGGAAGGGGTGGATGAGATCGGTTTTGAGGTTGCCGAGGAAGAGCTGGCCGACGAACGACGGCTTTTCCCACTCGGTTTCGCGGGAGGCCTCGGCGACCTCCATTGCCTCGACGGCGCCCTGTGATTTGACTTCGGCCATGATGCAAGACTCCCTGGCGATGACGGTCGGACGATTATGAATGAACGCTCATTCAGTGTCAATCCTGGGCTTGAGAATCGCAAAAGTCGGGCCGGAGCGCCGCTGGGATTACACTTCGCCGGCCATGAAGAACGCCGCTCTCGCCGTCCCGAACCACGAATTCGAAGCGCTGCTGCACGAGCACGGGCTGCTGACCTCGCCGCGGCCCACGGTCGACCGCGCCCAACTCGAGCACCACCTGCGCGAGGCGCTGCGCCTGCTGCACGTCGATCTGGAAGAGGAGAACCTGCGCGAGACGCCGCGGCGGTGGGCGGAGTCGATGGTGACGCTGACGAGCGGCTACGACTTCACCGATGTGAAGAAGCTGATGACGCTGTTCCGCAAGGCCTGCTCGGCCGCGGACGAGAACTGCCAGAACCTGGTGGTGGTGGGCGGGACGTACAAGACGCTCTGCGCGCACCACATCCTGCCGTTCTTCGGGCAGTTCATCGTCGGCTACATCCCGGAGAAGATGATCATCGGAGCGTCGAAGATCCCGCGCGTGGTGGAGGTGCACATGCGGCGCTTGCAGTCGCAGGAGCACCTGGCCCACGACATCGCCGACACGATCCAGCGCATCCTCGAGCCGCGCGGGATCGCCGTGTGGATGGGCGGCCTGCACCTGTGCATGGTGATGCGCGGCGTGGAGCAGGAGTCGTCGTTCATGGAGACGAACGTGCTGCGGGGGGAGTTTTTGGAGGACGAGCGGACGCGCCAGGAGTTCATGTCGATCGTGAACCGGCGGGGGCAGCGGGGCTAAGTGTGGCGCGGACTTCAGTCCGCGCGGGCGGGATGAATCCCGCCCCACATTTCAGCCCCTCACACGTCATCACCCCACCCCTTGACGAATATCACAATCAGCAATATATTGCAATCCGCCATGACCCTCGGCGAGAAAATCGCCCGCCTGCGCGTCCTCGAAGGCACCGCCCGCGGCCTCGGCCGGGAGATGACCCAGACCGAGATTTCCAACGCCATCCGCGACGAGCTCGGAGGGCGCATCAGCCAGTCCTACCTCTCCCAAATCGAGAACGGGGCCCGGCTGCACCTCACCAGCGGGACGCGGCAGACGCTGGCGCGCTTCTTCAAAGTCCATCCCGGGTATCTCGTCGATGACCTGGACGATCCGCATCTTCCGATCCGGCCCCGCCGGGACATCGACGAGAAGCTCGACCTCTGGCTCGTCGACGGCGCCGAGGAGTTCCGCGCCGACAGCGAGCTGAGCCGGGCCCTCCTGGCCATCGCCAAGCACGAGCACTCCCGCGACTGCCTTCTCCTTCTCGCCGCCATCGTCGAGAACAGGCTTCTCATCGAACGACTGCTGGAGCGGCTGGCCCCGGCCCCGCAAACCCGCCGGCGCCGCCGCCGTAATTTCGTGGAGCGATAGCCGTGACCACACTCTTCCTGATCTGCTTCCTCGTCGGCGTCGGTGTCAGCGCAGTCTCGCTGCTCGCCAGCTTCCTGCACCTGCACCATGGCCTTCACTTTCACGGGCACCACTTCGGCCACCACGGCGGCGGCTTCGGCCGCGGCCTGCTGCGCAACGGCAGCGAGTGGTTCGGCAGCCTTTTCAACCTCGCCGCGGTGACGATGTTCCTGGCCTGGTTCGGCGGCGTCGGACTGCTGCTGGAGGAGACGACGCGGCTGGCCGTCGCCTTCGTCGTCGGCATCGCCACGGGCGCTGGCTTCGCCGGGGGCGCGTTCATCATCCGACTCATGCGCGCGCTGCGCCGGCAGGAGCGGCCGCTCGAGCCGATCCAGCTCGTCGGCACCGTCGGCAAGCTGACCATCCCCATCCGCGAGGGCGGCACCGGCGAGATCGTCTACACCGTCGACGGCACGCGCCGCTGCTCGGGCGCGCGCAGCGAGGACGCCGCGCGTCCCATCCCCCGCGGCACCGAGGTCGTCATCACGCGGTACGACAAAGGAATCGCCTACGTCTGCGAATTCGATCGCATGATCGCCCAGTGAGGGCAGAAAGAGAGTCCCATGCTCGAGCACATTCCCAACTCCACGATGTTCATCAGCGGCGGCATCGTCTTCGTCGTCTTCGTGATGGTCACCGGCTTCGTCCGGGCCTTCCGCAAGGCCGGCCCGCACGAGGCCCTCGTCGTCTACGGCCTCGGCGGAAAGCGCGTCATCACCGGCGGCGGCTCGGTGATCTGGCCGCTCGTCGAGACCTACCGCACGCTCTCGCTGGAGCTGATGTCGTTCGACGTCGCCCCCCAGCAGAACCTCTACACGAAGCAGGGCGTGGCCGTGACGGTCGAGGCGGTCGCGCAGATCAAGGTGAAGTCCGACAAGGTCTCCGTCGAGACCGCGGCCGAGCAGTTCCTCAGCAAGACCCCGCAGCAGCGGGAAGGGCTGATCCGCCTGGTCATGGAAGGCCACCTGCGCGGCATCATCGGCCAGCTCACGGTCGAGGAGATCGTCAAGCAGCCGGAGATGGTCGCGGACCGGATGCGCTCCACGTGCGCCGAGGACATGAACAAGATGGGCTTGGAAGTGATCTCGTTCACGATCAAGGAAGTGCGCGACAAGAACGACTACATCGCCAACATGGGCCGTCCCGACGTCGCCCGCATCAAGATGCAAGCTGATGTCGCCCAGGCCGAGGCCGAGCGCGACACGGCCATCAAGCGCGCCGAGGCGACGCGCGCGGCCGCGGTCGCGCAGGCCGAGGCGGACAAGCAGCGCGTCCTCGCGCAGGCGCTCTCGCAAGCGGCGCAGGCCGAGGCGGAGCGCGACCTCGAGGTGAAGAAGGCGCAGTACAACGAGACCGTCAAGCGCCAGCAGGCCCAGGCCGACAAGGCCTACGAGATCCAGAGCCAGGTCATGCAGCAGCAGGTCACGACAGAGACCGTGCGCGTGATGCAGATCGAGAAAGAAGCGCAGATCAAGGTGCAGGAGGCCGAGATCTCTCGTCACGAGAAGGAGCTGATCGCGACGGTGCTGAAGGGCGCCGAGATCGAGCGCGCCCGCATCGAGATGCTCGCCGCCGCCGAGCGCCAGCGCCTCATCAGCGAGGCCGAGGGCCGCGCATCGTCAACGCGCACGCAGGGCGAGGCCGAGGCCGAGATCATCTTCAAGAAGGGCGAGGCCGAGGCGAAGGCGATGAACGTCAAGGCCGAGGCCTATCAGGAGTGGAACCAGGCCGCCGTCGTCGACAAGCTGATGACCGGCATGCCGGAAATCGTGAAGGCGCTCGCCGCGCCGCTGGCGAACATCGACAAGATCACGGTCATCTCCACCGGCGACGGCCACGCCGCCGGCGCGCACAAGATCACCGGCGACATGACCGCCATCGCCGCGCAGGTGCCGGCGCTCTTCGAGGCGCTGTCGGGGATGCAGATGTCGGATCTGCTGGCCAAGGTCCGCCTGATCGGCGACAAGACGCCTCCGCGCGCCGACGCGACCACCGCCGTCGTGCCGGCGCCGCCGACGATTCCGGTGTCGCAGCCGAAGGCGTAATTATCGAGGGGACAGGGCGCAGGGGGCGGGGGACAGGTGGTTGTCCTGCCACCGCGCGAGTGCCGGCCCATGGCCGACAGTCGTGCAGCCGCGAGGACACCACCTGTGCCCTGTCCCCTGCGCCCCGCGCCCTGGGACGGGCATGACTTGCCCATCCCCCGCGTTTCTCCCCCCGATGAACGCCAAGAAAGCCCTCCACGAGATCAAAATCTTCCTCGTGATGATCCTGGTCATCAGCTCGCTGCGCTCGGCGCTGGCCGACTGGAACGACGTCCCCACCGGCTCGATGAAGCCGACGATCGAGGAAGGCGACCGCGTGGTCGTGAACAAGCTCGCCTACGACCTCAAGGTGCCGTTCACGATGATCGAGCTGGCGAAGTGGGGCGACCCGAGGCGCGGCGACATCGTGGTCCTCTTCTCCCCCGAGGACGGCACGCGGCTGGTCAAGCGCGTCGTGGCCGTGCCGGGGGACCGCCTCGAGATGCGCGACGAGAAGCTCCTCGTCAACGGCCACGCCGCGCAGTGGACCGCGCTCGGCACCGCCGAGCACGGCACGGCCACGGTCTTCGAGGAGTCGCTCATGGGGCGCACGCACAAGGTGCAGGTCATCCCCAGCATGCCCAGCGACCACGCCTCCTTCGCGCCGCGCATCGTCCCGCCGGGCCAGTACTTCGTCATGGGCGACAACCGCGACAACAGCAAGGACAGCCGCTACATCGGGCTCATCGAGCGGCGGCGGATCGTCGGCAAGGCCCTGGCGGTGGCGTTCTCGCTCGACCACGCCCACTATTACGCCCCCCGCCTGGACCGTTTCTTCAAGGGAATCGACTAGCCGGACGCCGCGGTTCTGCCACGCGGAATTCCAAAGGAGGATTGTCAAGAACATGCGATCGACGATTGCAGCCCTCGCGCTGACGACGCTGATCACCGGCGTCGCGAACGCGCAGTACAAGCCGGCCCCGCCGGCGGTGAACCCGAACGGCCCGGCCGTGCAGTTGATCCCGGGCGACCCGCAGCAGCAGCAGGCCAAGCTCGTGCCGCAGCCGGACGCCTCGCTCGAGAGCGCGCGCCGCATCGCGCGCGACGAGGCCATCAAGATGGTCCAGGAGCACAAGGCCGTCTACATCGACGTGCGCGGCAAGGAACAGTACGACGTGTCCCACATCCCGGGCGCGATCAACATCCCGCTTCCGGAGCTGAATAGCCGGTGGAGGGACCTGCCCATCGGCAAGTTCCTGATCACCTACTGTGCTTGAACGGCCGAGCATACGAGCGCCCGTGCGGTGCTGGACATGAATGCTCACGGAATCAAGAACGCGGCCGCCCTCCTCGGCGGCTGGAACGGCTGGCAGCAGGCCAAGCTGCCGACAGTGTCGGCGGCGGCGGCCAAGAAACCGTAGGAGTGCCGCGGCCCGGAGCGATCCGGGCCGCGTCGCAGTTGGAGTCAGAAATGGCGCAGCACGTTCGCATCGTGGCCTGGTTGCTCATCGTCTACGGCGCGATCCTTTTCCTCGTCGGCATCGTCGCCGGGTTCTTCATCTTCGGCGGCGGCATGATCTCCGGCGACCGCACGGCCATGCTGGCCACCGGCGGCGTCGCAGTGTTCGTCGTCTGTCTGCTGTTCTTCCTGTCCATCCCCAATTTCGTCACGGCGTGGGGACTCTTCCGCTTCCGTCCGTGGGCGCGGATCGTGGCGATCATCCTGGCCGTGCTGCACCTCTTCAGCTTTCCGTTCGGCACGGCCCTCGGCGTCTATACGCTCTGGGTCATGCTCACCGCGGAGACGCAGCCGCTCTTTGCGCCGCATGCAACGAGGTGAAGTGTAACAACGCAGGGGATTTGCGGATTTTGGTCCGCATCTTGCCTTTGCGGGTAGCCGAAATGCATCGGACGCAGCAATTCCGCATCATCTGCGACTGCCAGCGCCACGCCCTGCGCGAGCGCACGCTCTGGCGCCGCTCCCTGCGCGGCGCGCGCACCGTCGGCAGACACCTGCGCCGGCGCGCCGTGGCCATCGCCGTCGGCATTCCGATCGCCTGCTTCGCCCTCGGATTTCCGATCGAGGCGATGAACAACACGCTCACCAAAGATGCGCGCCTCATCTTCGCCTCGTCGCCGGTGACCGACGCCTTCTTCCCCCGCCCCGCCGTCCAGCCGATGACGATCGAGAAGACCAAGCAGCAGTTCTTCGAGTCCGAGATCCCCTACGGCGCGATCATCTACCGCGAGGCCCAGCGCAACCGGCTGCCGCCGGAGCTCGTCGCCGCCGTCGTGCACGCGGAGTCGGACTTCCGCCCGCGCCTGGTCTCGAACAAGTCGGCGCAAGGGCTGATGCAGATCGTCCCGGAGACGAGCCGCATCCTCGGCTGCGAGAACCCGTTCGATCCCGGCGCCAACATCGCCGCGGGGACGAAGTACCTCCGCTATCTCTTCGACCGCTTCGGCGACCAGCGCACGGCGCTCGCCGCGTACAACGCCGGCGAGGGGAACATCGAGCGCTTCGGCGGCATCCCGCCGTTCGACGAGACGCGCGGCTACGTGCAGCGCGTGGCCCGCCACGCCGCCGAGTACCGGCAGATCATCCAGGCCCGCTTCAACGCCGCCTCGCGGATGAGCATGCTCCGCCAGTAAAATCACGGCATGCTTGGCGAAGAGCGGCGCGAGTTCCAGCGTCTCCTCCTCGATCCGCCGCTGCCGGCGACGCTCGGCGTCTCGCCGGTGTCGCTGATGGAGATCGGAGTCCTCGGCGCGCGCGTGCTGCACGGCGAGCCGCTCGGCGAGGAGCACGCCGACCTGCATTTCTCCTGGAACGACGCCGAGATCGCCATCAAGTGCGGCATCGTCCGCACGTTCTCCGGCCGCGACGCGCACGGCGGCTTGCAGTCGGGCGTGCGCTTCCTGGCCGTGATCGACGACTCCGGCGACCGCCTGCGGGCCATGCTCGCCGAGCTCGTCGTGCGCGCGCTCGAGACGCGGCGCGGCGGCGGCGGCGTGCAGGCGTCCGACATGATCGACGGCGACCGAACCGTCCGCGGCCGCGACGCCGCGTTCCTCTGCTACCGCCTCGAGGCGGGCACGTGGCATCGCCGCCGCGTTTTTCTCCCCGAGCAGCCGGCCTCCGGCTTCACCGTCGCGCGCACCGAGGACAGCGAGGAGATGCAGCGGCTGTGCGATGTCTACGCGGCGTCCGACGACGAGGGCCGCCGCCTGATCCGCCTCTTCGCGGAGCTCAGCGTGTCGAACGCGCTGGAGATTCCGCCGCGGATGTAGCCATCGGCCCGACCGCCACCGGCAGCGTGAACGTGAACGTCGTTCCCTTCCCCGGCTCGCTCTCCACCCAGATCCTCCCGCCGTGCGCCTCCACGATGCCCTTCGCGATCGGCAAGCCCAGTCCCGCGCCGAGGCGCGCCGTGCGCTTGGCCTGCCAGTAGGGATTGAAAATGTCCTTCAAATTTCGCTGCGGGATGCCGGAGCCGGTGTCGCTGACGGTGAAGCGCACCTCGCTGTCGCTGCGCGCCGCGCGGACGGCGATGCGCCCCCCCGCGGGCGTGAACTTCATCGAGTTGCCGACGAGGTTCGACAGCACCTGCGAGACGCGGTGGTGGTCGGCGTGGACGGGCGGCAGGTCGTCGCCGGCTTCGCAGCGCAGCTCGATCGAGCTCGCCGAAGCCTGCCCCTTGAACAGTTCGTAGGTCTGGTCGAGCAGTTCCTTCACGTCGAGCGGCGCCGGCTCGATCGGCAGCTGCTTTCCGCCTTCGAGGCGCGTCACGTCGAGGAGGTCTTCGATCAATCGCCGCATCCGCTGCGCCGACAGCTCGATGGTCTCCAGTTGCTCGAGCTCCTCGGCCGGCATGCCGTCCGACATCCGCATCAGCTGCGCTGCGAGCGTGACGGCATTGAGCGGATTGCGCAGGTCGTGCGAGACGATGGCCAGCACTTCCTCGCGCGCGTGCACGGCCTGCTGCGACTCGAGGTAGAGCCGGGCGTTGTCGCTGGCCAGCGAGCCGTGGCGCGCCAGCTCGCTGGCCAGGGCCACGTCCTCGCGCGCGAAGACGCGGCCCTCGGCGGCCACGACGGTGACGACGCCGATGGTCTGGCCGCGGCTGACCAACGGGACGATCATCATCGAGCGCATCGCGGCGTTGAGGTCCGAGATGCCGCTGAAGACCTGCGGCGCGCGCTCGCGCATCGCGCGGGCCACGACCTCGGGGATCTCCGCGGCGACCGTGCCGACGCGCTTCTGCATCTCGGCGTCGCGCTGCTCGTCGCGATGCCGGACGGCCGCGCAGCGCAGCGTGCCCTCGCCCTCGGTCAGGTCGATCGAACAGATCTCGCCGAGGTTCGGGACGTAGAGGCGGGCCAGCGTGGCGATCGTCTGCGCGAAGTCGAGCGACGACGTCAGCTCCTGCCCCGCCGCGGCCAGGAAGGCCGCGCGCCGCTCCTCCCGCTCCGCGTCGGCGCGCGCGATCTTGGCGTCGAGGGCCTCGCGCTCGGCGTCGCGGCGGCGGGCCATCGCCTCCGCCGCCAGCAGGCGCATCTGCCGGCCCAGTCCGGCCACGAGGATCGCCGACGTCAGCGCCAGCAGCGACAGCGCCACCGTCACGATGATGTTCCAGCGCTCCACGTCGCGGATCGACTTGAGGCGGTCGTCGATGGCTTCCTGGATGTCGAGCTCGAGCTTCGACGCCGCCGTCAGCGCTTTCTCGTACTGCGGGTGCCGCTCGAAGAGGCGCGTGTTGAGGACATCGGCCGGAAGCCGGCGCTGCAGCAGCTCGCTGTTCTGCACGTGCTGGTGCCAGAGGTTCGTCTCGGTCACGAGCGTTTGCAGGTCGCGGTCGACTTCGCTGTTGAGCTGCGGCACAAGGCGGCCGAGCTTCTCGTAGTCGTCGCGCTCCTCGGCGATCTTTGCCACGAAATGCCGGCGGTACTGGGACTGCTCGGTGACCTGGAAGGCGATGATCTCGTCAAGCTCCGAGGCCACGTCGCGCTGGATCTCGTTCGCGGACTGGCGGGCGGGCTCGGCCAGGCGCTGGATCTCGTCGCGCATGCGCGCCGTGTGCTTCGACACCACGATCGGCAGGATGACCAGCGAGATCAGCGAGGCGATGATGAAGACGACCGGGAGCATCGTCGTCCACGTGCTCTCCGGCCCGACGCGCCAAATGCTGCGCCGCTCTTCCCGTGGCCTCGTTGCCATGCTTCAGACCTGAACAGCGATCCGAGCAATATGCTTGCCGTTCCTGCTTCTGACATACTGCCGGAATGGTCGCGAACGACCGCCGCGAGTTCCAGCGCCTGCATCTGGCCAAGCCGATCCTGGCGCTGATGGACGGCCAAAACGCTCTGATCCTCGACATCGGCGTCGGCGGCGCCTACATCGAGCACTACGGCGCGCTGGCCTCCGGCGCGCGCTTCAGGCTGCTCTTCCGCTGGCGCGGCGAGGACGTCGAGTTCCTCTGCGAAGTCCGCCGCAGCTACGTGATCCGCCAGGGCGGCGACAGCCTGAGCATCGTCTCCCACAGCGGCGTGTCGTTCGTCGAGGCCATCGGCGACTCCGAGACCCGCCTCAACGACATGATGGCCACGTTCGTCGGCCGCGTCCTGGCCGCGCAGCGCGCCAACGCCAGCGGAACGCAGCAGGGGAGCGAGTCGCTCCCGCTCACGCAGCTCGGCGGCGCGCGCCGCGCCCGCACGCGCGGCTGGATGGCGTTCCGCTACAAGGACGGCACGTGGCGGCGCACGCTGGCCACCTCGCCGACGCAGCCGCCGGACGGCTTCACCGTCGCCGCCTACGAGGAAGAGGACGAGCTGGCCATGCTCTGCCGGTCGTACGAGGCCGCGAACGACGAGGGGCGCCGCCTGATCCGATTGCTGGCCGAGCTGAGCGCGCGCACGGTCGTTACATCGTGAGCTCGCACATCGACTCCAGCACCTCGTCCGCCGCCGACAAATCTTGCGCGAAGTGCGCGTGCGGATTGCGCACCGCGACGCAGTACGCGCCGGCACGCTTGGCCGCGAGGACGCCGACGTGCGAGTCCTCGAAGACGATGCAGCGCTCCGGCGGCACGCCGAGCCGGCGCGCCGCGACGAGGTAGGCCTCGGGATCGGGCTTCGCGCGCGTCACCTGCGCGCCGTCGACGATGAGCTCGAAGGCGTCGCGGATGCCGAGGCGGCGGAGGATGGCGTCGATCTCGCCGCCGACCGCGGAGGAGGCGATGGCCAGGCGCAGGCCGCGCTCGCGCAGCAGGCGCACGACGTCGGCCACGCACGGCAGAAGGCGCAGCTCCGCGGCCGCGCAGGCGTCGCGGAAGTGGCGCTGGCGGATGGCCATCAGCTCGGCGATGGAGCGCTTCCAGCCGAAGTGCTCGCGCAGCTCGCACACCTCGTCGAGGATGCGCGAGCCGGAAGCGAGGCGGAAGGAGTCGGGGAGCGCGGCGAAGTCGCTCCCCATCTCGCGGCAGAGCGCGGCGCTGGCGGCCGTGTGCTGGGCCTCGAGCTCGATCATGGTCTCGTCGAAGTCGAAGATGGCCGCGTCGAATGCTACTGTGCGCATGTGGATGCGGAGTTCCAGCGCGTGATCACGCGCGTGCTGATCGTCGGCGGAGCGATCGGCATCATCTCCACCGGCGCGCTCGTCCTCGCCTTTCGCGCCTTCGCCGCGAAGGACCCGGCCCGCGACAAGGATTTCCGCGGCACGGTCCTGCTCTTCGGTGCGGTCGCCTTCATCCTAATCTGCTGCGTCGCGCTCACGATCATCTCGCTCCGCTAGCCAGCGCACGACGTCGTCGGTGTGCTCGCCGAGGCGAGGCGGCGGGGACGACGGCGGCCGGCGCCGGCCGTCGATGCGAATCGGATTCCGCACCGCCTCGTACGGGCCGATCTCCGGATGCTCGATGGTCTCGATGAGCATCTTCCCCTCGGGTGTGCGCAACGCCTCGCGCACGCCGCGCACGAGCGACGCCGGAATGGTCGCCTTGCGGCAGCGCGCCACCCAAACCTCGGCCCGCGCGCCCGCGAATGTCTGCTCCAGCAACGTCACAAGCTCTTCGCGGTTCTCGACGCGCGCCGCATTCGCCGCGAAACGGGGATGATCCTTCAGCTCCGGCTTGCCGATCACGTGCTCGCAAAGCTGAGCGAAATGCCGGTCCGTGCCGGCTCCGATCGCGAACGCGCGGTCGCTGCCGTGGAAGAGCTGGTACGGCACGATCGAGGGATGCGCGTTGCCGTAGCTCTTCGCCTCCTGGCCCGTCAGCAACGCGCTCTGCGCGACGTTGATCAGCGACGCGACCGCGGCGCCGAAGAGCGAAACCTCGATGTTCGAGCCCTCGCCCGTCCGCTCGCGCGCCACGAGCGCCGCGCAGATCGCGCCGTAGGCGTAGTGCGCCGTGAGGATGTCGACAACGGCGACGCCGGCCTTGGTCGGCTCCTCGCCGGTGATGGACATGAGCCCCGATCCCGCCTGCGCCAGCAGGTCGTACCCCGGCGTCTCCGCCTCGGCCGTGTCGCTGTCGAAGCCGGCGATGCTGCAGTGCACCGCGCCCGGGTTGACGGGGAGGAGCTTGGCGCGCTGCGCGGGGAGGAAGTTGTCGACGACGACGTCGGCTTTGTCGACGAGCCGCCGCGCTACGTTCGCGCCCTCCGCCGTCTTCAAGTCGATGGCGATCGACTCCTTGTTCCGATTGATGGAGAGGAAGTAGGAGCTGACGCCGCGCACGAAGGGCGGGCCCCAGCGGCGGGTCTCGTCGCCGCGGCCGGGCTCCTCGACTTTGATCACGCGCGCGCCGGCGTCGGCGAGAAGCTGAGTGCAGAGCGGCCCGGCCAGGACGCGGGAGAAGTCGGCGACGACGATGCCCTGCAGCGGATTCAACGGTAGGCGATCTTCAGGGCCTCGAGCTCGGCGAGGGTCTTGCGGAGGATGGCCACGACCTTGTGGACCTCGCCGCCGTAGAGGCGCAGCTCGGCGTCGCCGCAGTCGGTCATGGAGTAGATGGCCTCGTCTTTCTCGAGGCGGTCACGCTCGAAGCGGAGGCGCTCGGTGAGCTCCTCGATCTCGCTGACGAGGATGAAGCTGACATCCTTCTCGCCGAGGTAGCGCTTGCACTGCGGGCAGTAAATGGAGCGCTCCTCGGAGGAGTCGACGAGCTCGAAAACGAACTGTCGCTCGCAGGCCGGACATTCGAAAACCTCGGGCAGCATCGGGACGATTGTCGCACGGAATTCGAGGTTTGACGGAGAGGTTAGCCGCGTGTAGCATTTCCCGCCCACCCCACCGGCCGCGGCCCTTGCTGGGAGGTCGTTCAATGGTAGGACAGCTGGCTCTGGACCAGCATATCGGGGTTCGACTCCCTGCCTCCCAGCCAGCGGCAACGTGCCGCTGCGGCTAACTTCACGACGAAGCCGCCGCCTTGCGAAGCTCGTATCGCTTCACCTTTCCGGTCGCGGTCTTCGGCAGCTCGTCGATGAATCGGATCGTCCTGGGACACTTGTACGGCGCGAGCAATCCCTTCACGAAGTCGCGCAGCTCGCGGTGGGTCTTGTCCGAGCAGCCGTTGAACGAACGCTGATTTCCGCGCGCGAGCAAGCGATCATCGATGCCACGCCGTACGCCACCGAGAAACTCGCGCGAGAACTGATGGCCGGTCTCGCGTGCTTGTCACCATAAGTTTCGCGAAGAACAACGTCGTGACGTTACGCGGCGACGAGCGGTTCTGCGGGCGAGACAGGCCGAATGGTCTGCGATTAGTGTTTGCGTGTCGCGTGGTCACAATTTGCCTACGGAATGGCGTATATTTTGCGAAGCAACTCAAAGATCCGGGACTGACCATGACGAAGATCGCGCAAGTTCGGCAACGCAGTATTCCGAACTACGCGCGCCAAAGCGTGCGGCACTTCATCGCCACCGTGATGCTGGCGATCATGATTGCACCGAGTACCTTCGGCGGCGTCGGCATACCGATGGAGGCGATGAACGTGGGCCTTTCGGGCGCGTCGTTACGGCACGCCCGAAGGCATTCCTTCCAAGAGTCACCCAATCTGAGCTTGACGTGGCAACCGGTCATTGTCAGCAACGGCTTGCAGCCTGACCGCGCCATGCCACCAACGATCGAGCGAACGACGGAGCAGTTCTTCGCGACAGAAGTGCCGTACGGCGCAATCATCTACCGCGAGGCTCGACGTAATCACCTGCCGCCGGAACTCATCGCCGCCGTGGTGGAGGCGGAGTCGGACTTCCGCCCCCGCCTGGTCTCGAACAAGTCGCAGCAGGGGCTAATGCAGATCGTCCCCGAGACGAGTCGCCTCCTCGGCTGCGAGAACCCGTTCGACCCGGCTCAGAACATCGCGGCCGGTAGCAAGTACCTGCGCTATCTCGTCGACCGCTTCGGCGACCAGCGCATGGCACTCGCCGCGTACAACGCCGGCGAGGGGAATATCGAGCGCTTTGGCGGGATCCCTCCCTTCAGCGAGATGCACGACTACTTGGAGCGCGTGGGGCGGCACGCGTCGAAGTACCGGCTTACGATCGGGAACCGTTTTCGTGCCTCGGCGCATTTGCGCGTAGGAGCATGATCAGTCGCTCCGCGCCTCTCGACGGGTAGGAACTTCAGGCGGCGCTCCAGAATGGGTAGTAGATCGAGGTGATCATGAACGCTCTTGTCGAGCTAATCAGTAGGAATGCGTACCTCGTCCTCGGTACATTCGCGATCAGCGTGCTCGCGAATGTGCTGCAGATATCCACCTACCTTCGTGACCGGCGTCGTATTCGTCAAGAGGTGCTTGAGCGCGAGCAGTTGCTCGGTCAGCTTGAGAAATATCGCTATGTGGTCGGTTTGGCGGAGCGGAGCGTCAAGACTGAGGAGGAATTACGAGAAATTGAGGAGGACGTTCTTGACTGGAGGACGACGGCAAAAGAGATTGAGACACGGATCGCGCAAATGCAGCAGATCGCTCAGCGCAAGATGGTGCAGAACGCGATCGAGAAGAGCATCCAGAGTCTCGTCAGCTCATACGATGACGTGACGGCACTGCGGCAGAGATACATCACGATGGGACCGCTGTCAGACATCCCTGCTGCCGCCCGTGCCGAGATCGAGCGTGAGGTCAGCGTCGCGGTGGCTGCACCTTACGAACTGCCCAAAGCGTTCGTCTTTCGCGCCTTGCTTCTTCTGCTCTTGGCGATACTGCTTCCCTGGCCGGTAAATACGGTTGTCACCCTGGTGTTTCTCCATGTCTTCTTCGCGCTCTTTTTCGATGCTGCGGAGATGTACGCTGATCCGCGCGTGAGCGGGTGGATCTTCAGACATGCTGATGCAATCGGTCGTTGGTCCGCGGTGGGTCTTTGGTATGTTCTGTTGAACTTCCTCGGCAACATCATTGCCATTCCGCTGCAGGACCTCTTCAAGAGCGAGTACACCTGGTCGGCGTCGATAGCGACGATCGTCACGATCGCCGTCATTGGGGGTGTGCTGCACTGGCGCGCCGTTCGTGGCCACGCTCTACCATCTCAGCGTCGTGTAACTACTGGCGCGGGAGAACCGCTGCCGGCGTAGCGACTGTTCCGCGACGACCTCACCGCTCCAGCATTCATCCCTCGTTTATGGCTAACAGCCATTGACTACTTACGCCGCGCGATTGAGCGCCGTACAAAGCCGAGCGCGGCGGTTCGAATACCATCCAATCCTCCCAGCCAGCCGCGGCTTCGTTTGCTACGGTTTGACCCGCAGCACCAGCGGCATCGGATCGTAGTCACTCGACCGGCGGCGTGCTCGCCGCAACGGCAGCCGCTTGTGCCTTGCGCGCCGCCCGCCGCGCCTCCTCCACCTCGCGCACGATGTCGGAGGCATTCACACCGTAGACGTCCGCCATCTCGAGCAGCGTGTCGACGCTCGGCATGTTGCCGCCCTTCTCGAGCGCGCCGAGGTAGTTCGGATTCATACCGCAGCGCTGCGCGGCGACGAGGATCGTCCAGCCGCGCGCGAGCCGAAGCCGCCGGAGAATGGCGCCGAAACGCACCGCGTCGGGATGGGAAAACCTGAGTTTGGGCACGGAGAGATCATAATTCACATCTGGCCTCGGCCGCGGATGTGATCCATGTCCATGTGCGATACCACTCCACATCCTTGGATGATGTGCACGTACATGAATGCATCGCCATTCACATCCGCGGATGTAACAATGTCATATTCAATACGGTGTCGTCACATCCGCGGATGTGGTTTGTCATGGATGATCACATGCGTGCCACATCCTAGGCTGTGATCGAGGCTGACAAATGGGTTACAAACACGGCCGTGGGCGTGCCATTCATTGAATCGTTACATAGCAACTCAGCCATGGATGTGAGAATTGTTCAGCAACGGAGTGCGACCACTTCCATGGATGCCTCTCTCGCGCCGAGCGTCTCTTCGATCACCTCACCCGCCGCAATCGCCCGCGACATCTCCCCGCGCAGCCAGCCGAGGAGTACCGTGGCCTCAGCAATGCTGACGTGCGGGCGCTGGTGGAGGAAAATGGTGCGGATACGGTCGCTGCTGCCGAAATGAGACCAGCCAGCGGCAACGTGCCGCGGGGAGGTAACCATGTGCAAGACCATCAAGCAGCGCGTGAAGATCAAGGCCGATCCTGCGACCGTCTACAACCTGCTGGCCGATTCCCGAAAGCACACCGCGTTCACCGGCAGGCAAGCGATCATCAGCAGGAAGATTGGCGGGACATTCACCCTCGGAGAGAGTGATGTCACCGGGATCAACGTCGACCTCGTCCCCGGGCGACGCATCGTTCAGGCCTGGCGCCACCGCCGATTCCCCGAGGGCATCTTCTCGATGGCCGCGGTCACTCTGACGCCAACGCCTGATGGTGGCACGGAGCTCGTTCTGGTGCATCGCGGCGTTCCGAAGGATCTGATCCCTGAGACCGAACAGGCTTGGCGCGATCAGTATTGGTCCAGAATCAAGGCCTACCTCGATCGCCAGGCCGGATAGCGAGCGCTGGAGATGTCGCCGAAGACCATCTCCCGCGCGCGGCGGCGGCACGTACCAGCGCAGGCTATACTCAAGCTCTCAACACAAAGGAGAGCGTCATGGCTAAGACGTCCCGCCTCGCCACCCTCGTGGCCCTGTTCTTTTCGCTCGGCCTTCACGCGCAGCAAGGTACGACGGTGCGTGGACGCGTGACGATCGCGTCGGACGGCGCGCCCTTGCCCGGCGTTACGGTCTCGATCGACGAGCTGAATCTCCGTACGGTCACTGATGCGGAGGGGAGGTATCAGATCCCGGTGACGTCCGGTCGCGCCGGCCAGACGGTGAAAGTCAGCGCAGCGCTGCAGGGCTTTCAGACACGCACCGCCACCGCGACTCTCGGTGCCGCCGAGGTCACGCTCGATTTCCCGTTACGCGTTTCTTTCGGACAGGAGATCACCGTGGGGTCGCGCGCCGTGAACGCGGAGGCCGAGAAAGCGGTGCCCGTCGACATCATCACGCACGCCCAGATCGAGTCGGCGCCGTCGACGGAAACGAATCAGATCATTCAGAAAGTCGCGCCTTCGTTCAACTTCCCGCGGCCGACGCTCTCCGACGGTACGGACAGCGTCCGCCCGGCGACCTTGCGCGGGCTCGGTCCCGATCAGGTGCTGGTGATGGTGAACGGCAAACGCCGGCACGTCGCCGCGCTCGTGAACGTCAATGGCACCGTCGGTCGCGGTTCGGCCGGTGTCGATCTCAATGCCATTCCCGCCTCGGCCATCGACAGCGTCGAGATTCTTCGAGACGGCGCGGCCGCCCAGTACGGATCGGACGCCATCGCCGGCGTGCTCAATCTGGTGTTGAAGTCCGACGCTCAGCCTCTGAAGCTGGAAGTGAAAAGCGGCTCGACCACTCACAGCGACGGTCAGATGCTCGACTCGAACCTCAGCGGCGGGTGGAACGTCGGCCGCGGCGTGGCGTTCGCCACCGTCGAGTATCGCGACCGGTACCAGACGAATCGGGCCCTCAACGATCCTCGCGATCAGGTCGTCGCCGGCGACGCCGGCAACAACGCCGTGTCCCAGCCGAACACGCATTGGGGTGACGCGTACGAGCGCGACCTCATGTCGCTGGTGAATCTGAATCTCCCGATCAGCCAGGATGGCAAGCAGGTCTTCTACGCGTTCGGGACGTACGACCTGCGCCACGGATCCGCGGGTGGAAACTATCGCCGCGGGATCGAGGCCACGAACTGGCCGCAGATTTATCCCCTCGGTTTTCTGCCGCTGATCGAGCCGCGCATCGGGGACCGGGCCTTGACCGCCGGCGCGCGCGGACAGGTTGGAACCTGGTTTTACGACGCCAGCGCCGGCTACGGACGCAACAAGATGGACTTCTATGTCCGGCATTCGCTGAATACGTCGCTGGGCCCCACGATGCCGCCGAACCAGACGTCGTTCTATGCGGGGGCGCTGGGCGATCGTCAACTCACCACCAACGTAGACTTTTCGAGAGGCTTCAATCTCGGACTGGCCGGTCCGATCAACGTGGCCGCGGGCGTGGAATATCGCCGCGAGGGTTACGAGGTCATCGCGGGCGAACCGGCCTCGTACATCGACGGCGGGCATCTCAATCAGGTCGGCAACAAAGCTGCGCCGGGCTCTCAGGTGTTCCCCGGTTTCCGTCCTTCCAACGTCGTCGATGCTTCCCGAAACAGCAAGGCGGTTTACATCGACACGGAAGGAGACGTGCTGGCGAAGTTGCGGGTCGGCGTCGCCGCGCGTCATGAGAACTTCAGCGATTTCGGCGATACGACGAACGAGAAGTTGACGCTCCGCTACGCGCCCTCCAAGCCGCTGATTTTCCGCGCGGCGGCGAGCACGGGGTTCCGCGCTCCGTCGCTCGGCCAGTCGTGGTTCTCGGCGACGAGCACGAATTTCGTTCGCAACCTCGATACTGGAATCGTCGAGCCGTTCGACGTGATCACAGCTCCGGTGAGCAGTCCGGTGGCGGTGGCCTTGGGCGCAAAGCCGTTGCGTCCGGAGACGTCGCGGAATTACAGCAGCGGCGTGGTGTGGCAGCCGGCGTCGAATTTGGAGATGACGGCCGACTTCTTCCGCATCGCCATCAAGCATCGCATCGTGCTGACCGGCAACTTCACGCAGCTCCAGGTCCAACCGATTCTCCAGCCCTTCGGGGCGACGGGGGCGCGTTACTTCACGAACGCAATCGACACCCGAACGAACGGCTACGATCTCGTTGTCAACCATCAGCATCCGCTGCTGAGCGGCCGCATCGATCTTTCGGCGGCGTACAGCAACAACAAGACGCGGATCGTCGACATCGCGCCGACTCCGCCGCAGTTGACCGGCCTCGGCGGCACGTTATTCGATCGCGGCGAACAGCGCCGGATCGAATGCGGTCAGCCGCGCGACAACACCCGCCTCATGGAGAGCTACAACCAGGGCGCCGTGAACATCACGGCCAGAGAGAGCCGTTACGGGAGTTTCTGCAGCGCGACAATCAATCCGCTCGACGATCAGACGTATTCCGCGAAATGGCTCACGGATCTAGAGATGTCCTACCGGTGGAACAGATACACGTTGGCGCTCGGAGCGGAGAATCTGTTCGATACATTTCCCGACAGAAACCTGCGGGCCGGCACTCCGTCGGGCTCCGCGCAGGTGGGAAGCGCCGGGGTGTTTCTGTATCCGATCAACTCACCGTTCGGGATGAACGGACGGTTCGTGTATACGCGGGTGAGCTATCACTTCTGACCGGGCACGGTGACACCTTCGCGAGCAGCCCGGCTTCGGACTCGTCATTCAGGCCGAGGTCTTGAAGGCCGTGAATCGCGCCGAATGCCGGACACGCCACAGCCAATAGAACATCGCCACGAAGATCAACACGATCGGGAGAGCGCGCATCGCGGGGGTGGTGAATGGCTCGGGAAGAAGCTTCGCCACGCGCGCCTTGATCGAAAAAAACGACCCGGCCGCGATGAACAGCGCGAAGCACATGCGCCAGAGGTGCCGCGCGAGCCGCCGGCCGCCTCGCGGCAGGGGACCGGACCACATCACTCGGACGTCGCCGGCGGCGGCGATGGCCATGACCGTCCCGATGAAGAAAAGCATGAAGAACGGGACGCCGTTGAGCGCGTGGCCGGGAGCGCCAAAGGCCGTGAACCCCTTCGCCATCGAGCCGAGAGCGAGCACGACGGCGACGAGCAGCGCACCGACATTTATCCAGCGCGTCCACGCCGTGACGGGACGAACGGTGGTCAGCGCGGTGACGACGAAGTAGGCCGGCATCAAGCCGTTGGCCGCGGGCCCCAGAACGGACGCGGTGATCCCCATCGTGAGCATGGAACAGACGAACAGCTGCCCGCTTCGGCGGTGCACCGTGCCGCCTTTCCGGGCCACGAGCGCGACGGCGCCGAAGATCATTGCCAGAGAACCGCCGGCGATGTGGAGTGGTAACAACATGGCGTTGGATGCGTTCATCGGCTCGCGCTCCGTTTGCCCGCCGCTGCCGCCGGCTCGAACCGGAGAAGGTCGCCGGGCTGGCAGGAGAGCTCCTCGCAGATCGCATCGAGCGTCGAAAAGCGGATCGCGCGCGCCTTGCCGGTCTTGAGGATCGACAGGTTGGCCAGCGTCATTCCGATCCGATCCGCGAGCTCGGTCAGCGTCATCCGCCGGTCGTGAAGCAGGTCGTCGAGCTTGACGGCGATGGCCATGTCACACCGTTCCTTCGAGGTCTTCGCGCATGAGCGCGCCTTCCGCGAAGACGCGGGCCAGCAGGAACGTGAGGAGCACGGTGAGCCAGCCGTTGATCGAGAAGCCGGCATTGAGATGGAGCGGATGCGCCGGAGTCGAAACGGTTTTGGCGATCGCGCCGACGACGAGGCTGAGGAGCTGCAGCGCGAGCAGGGCCCAGGCGATGGCCTGCAAGCGGGCGGCGTTCGCGGCGACGAAGGGGTCGCCCGCGCGAACGGTCTCGACCATCGCCAGCAGCCGTCTGAGGACGACGTAGTTCAGCGGGATCGCGGCGAGACCGAGCACGGCGATCGCGCGCAGGCCCATGACCAGCCGCGCCGCGTCGGGCGAAGGAGAGAGCTTGAACGCGCTCATGATCCATTGCTCGTTCGGCATGACGACGAGCAGAGCGAGGATCGCGGCGCCCATCAGCCAGTTGACGACGATGAGGATCCGCAGCGCGGCGTGCGCGATCGGCAGCGCGGCGGATGACGGGGTTGGCTTTGACATGTTCAATACCTCCGTGTTATCGAATAACGATAAGCTATTTATCGATTTTCGTCAAGTGGGGTATCGGCATTCGATCAGGAATGGGCAGCGTTCGCTGGCAGGAAACGGCAAGAAAGTGCAAGCGCGGCCGCTCTTCGAGATTTACCGTGACGTGCAGCCATGCTCCGGACGAAGTTTGCAGCTCTCGTCATCGCCGGCGCGACAATGCTGGTCGCCGCCTCGCTTCCGTCGTCGCGAAATGCGATGATCAATGCTCTCGGCTCGTCGGATCCGAATCCGATCCTCGGCGACGAAGCGACGACCTTCGATCGGCTCGTCGGCACCTGGGACGCCGATTTCAGTTTTCCCCGCAAGGACGGAACGGTCCTTCACAAAAAAGGAGAGCTGCGCTTCGGCTGGGTGATGGACGGAACGGCCATCCAGGACCTTTGGATCGGCTATCCGGCCGAGCCGGGGAAGGAACGCAGCGTCGGAACGACGTTCAGGTTCTTCGACAGCCAGATCAGGCAGTGGCGGATCGTGTTCATCAACCCGCGATTCAACTACGTCGTCACGGCGCAGGGCCGCCGCGAAGGCGCGAACATCGTCTTCCACGGGACGGATACCGACGGGTTCCCGCTGCGCTGGACCTTCAGTGAGATCACCGCCGAGTCGTTCCATTGGCAGGGAGAGAAGTCTTACGACCGCGGCAAGACGTGGAAAATCGAAGAGGACCATCACATGAAACGGCGGGCAACATGAAAAAACGGTTGAAGCATCCGCCGGCAATCGCAATCCTGCTCGCGATCGCAATCGCGGCGAGCGCGGAGAACCGGGACGTACCCGCGGCCGGGAGCACGGCCACGTTCGCGCAAATGAAATCGCTGGCCGGTGAATGGAAAGCGGTTCAGGAGGACGTGACGGTGACCGAAACCTACAAACTGACGGCGAACGGCACGGCCCTGATGGCGGAAACGCGGCCGGCCAACGCGCCGTCGATGATCACCATGTTCACCGTCGACGGCGATCGGCTGATGGCCACCCACTACTGCGTCGCGGGCAATCAGCCGCATCTAGTCGCCGCATCTCCCGGCGACCTTCACAAAGGCGTGGCGTTCACGTTGGACCGAGTGACGGGAATGAAGACCGCCGATGACTGGCACAACACGGGAATCACGATCACTCTGGACGACTCCAACCACATGACCCAGACGTGGACGTACCTGTACAAGGGAAAGTCCGGAACGACGGTGTTTCACTACACGCGAGCTCGAACCGCCGAGGGGCGCTGACCGAACCGCTTCCTGAAACCTCGCGTGAAGTGGCTGAGGTTCGAGAACCCCGACCGGAAGCACGCTTCCGTGACGGTGGCGCCGTCGCGCAGCATGCGCAGCGCTTCACCGTAACGCACCTTCAAGAGGTATTGATGGGGAGCAAATCCCGTCAACTCACGAAAGATCCGCGCGAACCGGAACGGGCTCATTCCCACGCTGCGCGCCAGAGGCAGCAGGAGATGCCGATCGGCGAACCGCCTGGTTAGCTGCTCGCGCGAGGCCTCGATTCTTTCCGCGTACCACGCCAGCTGGGCGTCGGGAAAGTTCCGCGACATTCTCCGCGGCGAAGGCATGTATGCCGCGGCAATCAGATCCATCACCCATTCGTCCGCCGCGAGGTCGGGACATTCCCTGGCGATCCGAGTCCATCGCCACCGCAGGAATCGAAGGTCGTTTCGGAATCCCAGAAACGATTGCAATTCAGTGAAGCGAACGTCCGGCAGCTCCGCGTGCATGCAGTCCACGAGCGGCTGACGGAATCGCACGGAGAAGACGGTGTCGGCGGGCATCCCGCGAAGGTGGCTGTACTCGTGAACGCGTCCGCGCTCGGTCAGAAAGGCGCAACCCTTCTCGACCAACCACTCGCGTTTTTCGAAGCCGAGCACGAACGGGTGATCCTCGAGAAAGTGGATTCCTCGGAAGGCGCACACCGACCGGCGAGGAGCCAGGTTGAGGCTCTCGGCACCGTGCTTCAGCAGAAAGATGTCTGCTAGCTTCGTTTTCGCGAGCGGAATCTCCAATGCACGACTCCGGATGACGAGACTGTCGCGGCAATGGTAACAGCCGGCGCGCACCGCGGAGGCATCGTCATCCGCGCGCCGCCGCGGCCCGCTCGTTCCACCGCTCGGCGTTCACGCCTGCGATCAGGAGCCACAGGATCATCAAGCCTTCGCCGGCGAAGAGGATCATGAGGACGCGAGGCCAGAGGACCTGTGCCAGCGGCGGCCACAAAAACGTCAGCCCGGCGACACCGGAGACGACGACCAGCACGCCCAGAAGCCGAGGCATGAACGTCGATTTGAAAATGAGGCAGCCGATCAGGATCAGATAGAAGCCGAAGAATACGAGTCCGATGCCGTACGCCGGCTTGTAGAGCTTGAGCAGCAGATACGCCTGCGCCGCCGCCTGATCCGGCTGCGCGCCGGTCAGAAGCACGAGCGGAGCGATGCGAAAGAGGCTCGCGAATGTCTGAACGATGCAACCCACGAGGCTGAAGAACGCCGCCGTCAGCGAGATCGTGCCGTTCACCGGCTTGAACAGCTCGTAGAGCAGCGCCGTCACCGGGATATAACAAGCGACGACGAGAAGATCGACGGCGAACGCGCAGTGAATCAGGGATGGATGCGCGAGGATGTCGGCCGCTGTAGTGGCGGCGTCGCTCGATATGCGCACGCGGCCCACGATCGATGGGATCGCGCCGATGGGGATCATCAGTGCATAGAAGAACCCGGCAGTCCTGGCCTTGAAGCGCGGGGAGACGTTTGCGGCGGTTATCATGTTGCGAGTATCTTTCGGCGAACCTTCGATCCACATGACCCGGCGTAGCAAAAGCATGACGGACGGTTGCAGCGTGGGGCCACGCGATGCATGAGCGCACCGTCGCTGCTTATGCCGCGCGCGCTTTGATGGACTTCGCAATGTCGAAGGGCGCCGTCCGTGCTCTGCTGACGGAGCGGTCGGGGATCGATCCCGCGGATTTGCGCGATCTCGAGAACCGCATCCCGCTCGCCAGGTACGTCGCGCTGATGAACGCCGGAAAGGATTTGTGCAACGACCCGGCGTTCGCGCTTCACTTCGGCGAATCGGACGAAGGCGTGGAAGGAACCTTCGCCTGCATGATGGGCATTTTTTCGCCGGCGATGGCGGAGACCAAGGCGCACTTGACCGACGTCGATGACAGCAACGACAACGGCTTGCGGATCACGCGCGACGGAGAGAACGTCTGGATCATCGACACGCGGAACGACGACTTCCCGGAGGGGGTGGAATCGAGTTACGCCCGGGTCGTCTGCGCGTCGCGCCGCCTCTTTCCCAGCGCGGAATTCGTGAAGGCCCTTCATTTCCGATACGCCGAGCCGCCGTATCGCGCCGAGTACGACCGCATCTTTCGGATGCCGATCGTCTTTGGCAGCGACCGCAACGCCATCCTGACGAGCGCGGCGTGGCTCGACCAGGGGCTGCAAGCGCCATCCCAGCCTGTCTTCGAGATCGTGAAGGCGCGTGCGGCGACGCTGCTGCAGCGCGCCGAGGGCGCGACTTCCACGCGGGGCCGTGTCGAGGCGCTGCTCACGGGCGCCCTGCACACCGCCGACGTCAGCATCGACGGCGTCGCCGGCCAACTCGGCATGGGCCGCCACACGCTGTTTCGCAAGTTGAGAGCGGAGGGCGTCACATTCAGGCAGGTGCTGGACGAGTTGCGCCGCAAGCTGGCGACCCAGTATCTGAGCGAACGGAAGCTGGCGGTCAACGAGACCGCTTACCTCCTCGGCTTCTCCGATCCGGCGGCGTTCTCGCGCGCGTACAAGCGGTGGACGGGCCATAGTCCGCGCTGCGCGTCGTAATGGAAAAACGGATGAACGTGTTCGAGCGCTACCTGTCGTTGTGGGTCGCGCTCTGCATGATCGCCGGCGTTGCCATCGGCAAAGCGGCGCCGGGATTCACGTCTTCGCTGCGCCGCCTGGAGCTCGGAGCCGGCAGTCATATCAACGCCGCGATCGCCGTTCTCATCTGGCTGATGATCTATCCGATGATGCTGAAGATCGACTTCGGATCGATCGTTCGCGTCGGCCAGCGACCAAAGGGACTTCTCATCACCATCGCCGTCAATTGGCTGGTGAAACCGTTCTCGATGGCCTTCCTCGGATGGCTGTTCTTTCGGCACGTCTTCCTGCCGCTCATCGGGCCGGATCTGGCGAGCCAGTACATCGCCGGCGTGATCATCCTGGCCGCGGCGCCGTGCACGGCGATGGTCTTCGTCTGGTCGTATTTGTCGGACGGCGACCCGGCCTACACGCTCGTGCAGGTCTCGATCAACGACCTGATCATGCTCGTGGCGTTCGCGCCGATCGTGAAGCTGCTCGTCTCGGGCGCGGCCGGGCTGGAAGTGCCGTTCCGCGTTCTCCTCGATTCCGTGCTCATCTTCGTCGTGATTCCGCTGGCCCTCGGCGTGGCCAGCCGCGTTTTCTTCATACGCGCGAAAGGAGCGGCGTGGTTCGAACGGCGATTCGTGCCGCGGTTCGCGCCCGTCACCGTTCTCGCTCTCCTGGCCACGCTCGTTCTGATCTTCGCCTTTCAGGCAGACAACATCACGGCGCGCTGGTTTCACGTCGTCCTGATCGCGGTTCCGATCATCCTGCAGGTCTACTTCAACTCGTCGATCGCCTACGGGCTGATGAAGCTCTTCCGCGTCCCGTACGCCGTCGCCGCTCCAGGCGCGTTGATCGGCGCATCGAACTTCTTCGAGCTCGCCGTGGCCACGGCGATCGCGCTGTACGGACCGGGATCGGGTGCCGCCCTGGCCACAGTCGTCGGAGTTATCGTCGAAGTCCCGGTGATGCTCTCGGTTTGCCGCGTGTGCCTCGCCACCCAGCACTGGTTTCAGGAGCCGGCCGCTTGAACGCGCCCCCTCACCGCCGCAAGGGATGCTCGCGAAAGAACTCCCACATTCGGGCCGAGGCGTCGACGCTGCGGCTCGTCGGCCCGACGAACCACTCCGGCATCGGCTCGCCGCCCGGCCAGGTGTGGCCGCCTCCGCGGATCGTGTAGAAGACCACGGCCGCGTCGCCCGCGCAGGGGGCGTATTCGCGGCGGACGATGTTCGGCGCCGGCGACGACTCGATGGGTTGGGGCGCGCAGTGGTTGCGCCGGGCCCAATTCGCCGCCCACTTCCCGACGGCGGGAAAGGATCGGGGAGCGACCCACGTCGAGCCGCCGTCGTACGGCACCATCGGATCGGCGGTGCCGTGAAACACGATCATCGGCACGGGCCGGGCGTCGGTGCACCAGCTCCACGGCAGCGTCTGCGCGGCGGCCACCATCCCGACCGCGGCGATCCGATCCGACAGCGTGCAGGAGAGCACGAACGACATGCCGCCGCCGTTGGACATGCCGTTCACGTAGATTCTGGCCGGGTCGATGTTGTAGCTCGCCCGCAGCTTGTCGATCAGATCGGAGACGAAGCGCACGTCCTTGGCGAGACCGGGACCCGCATCGACGCGCCAGACCCGCGCTCCCGGCGTGTCCACCCCCGACGGGTAGACGGCGATGAACCGCTCGCGCTCCGCCAGGCGGTTCCAACCGCTCAGGGCCATCTGCTGGGCCGGCCACCCGCCCGCGCCGTGAAAGCTGATCACCAGCGGAGCCGGCTTGGTGCGGTCGTAGCTCTTCGGGACGTACAGCAGGTAGCGGCGCGTCTGGCCGGAGGAGACGATGGAGCCGTTGTCCCGATTGCGTACATGGAACGCGACGGCCTCGATCAACGCGAACACCGCGGGCGCGCTCACGAGAATCACCACCGCGCCGGCGACCAACGCTCGTCTGCTCATCGGTGACGATTCCAGGCCAGCGCCAGCGGCGCCGCCGACACTCTCACCAGCGGGACGGCCAGAATGGCGATGAGGACGATGAAGTACGGGCGAACGAGCAGCGCCGGCAGAAGCCACATCAGCACCCCGTAGAGCGCGAACACGGCGACATCCCAGCAGGCCGCGGCCGCGAGCAGCGCGCCGTCGCCGAAGACGCCGGCATCGCGGAGGCGCATGGCGATCCAGACGGCGGCGGACAACTTGATGCAGACCAGCACCGCGGCGATCCACGGCAGCGCATTCCACAGCGCGGCGATGAGCGCTCTGCTCGAGACGATCCACTGCGCGAGCGGCGGGGCCACGACCAGGAAGGCCAGGGCGGCGAAGACGCTCGCCTTGACGAGCCAGGAGCGTCCGCTCATGCCGACGTAGAGGCTCTGTACGAGCTGCTTCCACGTCGACGCCAGCAGGGCCAAGAGAACCAGCAGCGCGGCGGCGATCGCTCGCGGCCTTCCGGCGAATTCGACGTATCGCCGCATCCAGTCGATCACCATCGGCGCAGTTCCGGAAAGCCGTAATGCCACGGGGACGGCGACGGCCACCAGCAGCCAGGCGGCCAGCGCGCTTCGGATCGTCGCCTTCAGCTTGGCGGCGATCAGCGCCGCGTTCGTCAGCGGACGCGCCGCCAGAAACGGCGTCAGGCCGTAGGAATCGGTCGTCGTCTGCGGCCTGCGCACCGTCGCGGCCACGAACGCGCTCATGAGCGACGGCGTGAGGAGCGCGGCCACGAGGACCTCGAAGACGATCCCCGGCGCCTCGCGAAAGAGGAACAACAGCGCCAGCTCGAACGGCAGCACGCTGCCGACCAGCGCGGGCAGCGACCAGCCGTGTTGCCGCCACTCCAGCCACGTCTGGGCGCGCGCCGCGGACGAGAAATGATCGCGAGGCCGCGGCAGGACATCGGCCCGGAATCGCGCGAAGGCGCCGCGCCAATCGGGCACGTCGCCGCGCCGGGCGCGCCCGACGGCGACGCGCGCCGTGAGATAGGCGAGCGGCCCGAGCGGCGCGAGAAGGGCCAGCATCGTCCCTTCGGAGGCCCGCAGATTGAGCGCGATCATCACGACGGCATCGATCGTCACCAGCCACAGCATCATCACCACAACACGCAACCCCGGCAACGGGTAGGGCATCCAGGTCAGCGCCTGCGCCCACGCCAGAAACGACGCTGCCAGCAGCGCCGGCCAGATCACCGGCACCGCCACGCCGGACGGCCACGCGCCGAGAAGCCTCGTGGCGAACCAGAGGAGGGCCATCGCCGCGGAGCCGTAGAGCATCGGCCATCCCGCCAGCGCGGCGGTGGTCACCGGCAGCGCGAACATGCGGGCCGGATACATCGACTGCCGCGCGGCCAGATCGCCGCTCAGTCCGAAGGTGAACACGGCCACGAAATAGATGATCGTCGCAGTCAGGGGCACCACGACCGACAGAGCAAACGTCTCGTCGCTGCGGAAGTCGACGCGCTCTCCGCGCAGAACGACGACCTTGATCAGGGCCATGACGGCGAAGTACGCGGCCAGGGCCGTCAGTCCGACGCGGTGGCGCCACCGAAACTCCCAGGCGATGGCGGCCGCGGGCGAGCGCATGATCACGTGGCGCCGGCGTGGGTGACGAAAATCTCGTTGAGCGACGGCACGCGTCCGGCGACGCGGTGCGATTCCCTGATGTCGTCGAGCGGCGCGCTCAACACGATCGTGCCGTTGCTGATCATCGTGACGTGATCGGCGACCTGCTCCACCTCCTCCAGCAGATGCGACGAGAAGAGCACGGTGCGCCCTTCGTCGGCGATCGTGCGCATGACCGCGCCGAGGATGTCGCGGCGCACGATCGGATCGAGGCCGGACGACGGCTCGTCGAGCACGAGCAGCGGCGGCCGATGGGCCAGCGCGATCAGCAATCCCGCCCGTGCCTTCTGTCCCTTGGAGAGGCTCCTGATCTTCGCCGCCCCGTCGAGGGCGAAGGCCCGCATCAACTCCTCGGCGTAGGCATCGTCCCAGGCCGGGTAGAACGCGCGCGAATAGCGAATCAGCTCGTCGACGCGCATCCATCCCGGCAGATCGTTCTCCTCGGAGAGGTAGCCGATGCGGGACAGCACGGCCACCGGCTCGGCGACGGGGTCGAGCCCGAAGACGCGCACCGTTCCGCTCTCGGCGCGCAGCAGGCCGAGGATGTGCCGGATCAGCGTCGTCTTGCCGGCGCCGTTCGCGCCGACGAGCCCGTAGACCGCGCCGCGCGGCATCGACAAGCCGACCGCGGCGAGCGCGGTCTTGCCGCCGAACCGGCGCGTCAGGCCGGCGATGTGGATGACTGGCTCGCTCACTCGATGGGCAATTTTACCGCGCCCGCAGCTTGCTAATCCGCGTCGTACGCCTCCTTCAGCTTCGCCAGATCGAACTTCTTCATCTTCAGAAACGCCGCCGTCACGCGGGCGATCTTCTTCTCGTCCCCGCTGGAGAGCATCTCGTCCATCGCCGTCGGCGTGATCTGCCAGGAGAGGCCGTAGCGGTCCTTGAGCCAGCCGCATTGCTCCGCTTTCGGATCGGCGGAGAGGCGCTCCCAGTAGTCGTCGATCTCCTGCTGCGTCTCGCAATTCACCATGAGCGAGATCGCCTCGTTGAACGAGAAGCCGTGTGCGCGCGCGCTGTCCATCGCCGCGAAGCGCTGCCCCTCGAGCGCGAACTGCGCGTAGTTGATCGTCCCTTCCTGCTCCGGCTCCTGCCCTTTGCCGTAGCGCATGATGTTGCCGACGCTCGAGTCGTCGAACACCGACGTGTAGAAGCGGATCGCCTCCTCGCACTTTCCGCTCACCTTGCCGGTGAACATCAGCACCGTCGTGATCGACTGCGGACCGCCGTCGCGGGCGAGCATGATCTGCCACGGCACTCCGTAGCGGTCCTGCGTCCATCCGTAGCGCTCGCTGAACGGATACGAGCCGAGCTCCATCAGCGTCGTGCCGCCGGCGGAGAGCTCGCGCCACAATTTGTCGACGTCCGCCGCCGTCGCGCACGACACGAGGAACGAGATCGACGGATTGAACTTGAACAGCGGCCCGGCGGAGATGAACGCGAAGCTCTGCCCGGCGATCTCCAGGCCGACCAGGTCGACCGAGCCGGACGGCGTGTTGTGCAGCGTCGTCACGTTCCTGATCCGGGAGTTATCGAACAGCGCGGTGTAGAAGTCCGCGGCCTCGCGGGCCTGCGTGTCGAACCAGAGGTGGGGAGTGATCTTCTGCATCGTTCGTCTCCTTCCGATCATTGGATCGCGTTCGGATCCATCCACAGCACTTCCCAGTGATGGCCGTCGAGGTCGTAGAAGCTCCACCCGTACATGAAGCCGTGGTCGATCGGCTCCTTGGCGTGCGTGCCGCCCGCGTCGATGGCCCGCCGCACCATCTCGTCGACCTCCGCCCTGCTGCTGCACGAGAGCGCGAACATCCCCTCGGTGACGCGGCTGGTGTCCGCCGGCTCGCGGCTGGTGAACGAGCGGAAGAACGGCTCGGTGAGGAGCATGAAGTACGCCTCGTCGCTGATCACCAGGCAAGCGGCCTTCTCGTCGGTGAACTGCTTGTTGAACGTGAAGCCGAGCTTGGAGAAGAACTCCATCGACTTGGCGAGATCGCGGACGGCGATGTTGACGAAGAGCTTGCGGCTCATGCTCACCTCGCGCCTTTGACCACGGCGCGCAGACGCGCGTCGCGCAGGCAAAGGCCGCCCCACAACAGCGCGGCCACGTAGACGGGAAAGAGGACGTGGCTGAAGAGCGGATCGCCGATGCGCACGTGCGTGGCCACGGCGCCGCCGAGGTAGCCGGTCCAGAGGATCGCGCCGAGGACGCGCGTGCGCGGGATCAGATACGCGGCCAGGCAGATCAGCTGGATGATGCCGAGCACGAAGACGACGCCGGCCGGATATCCGACCTTTTTCGTTCCTTCGACCGCCACCGGCAGCTGCAATACTTTGATCATCGCGTCCATCGCCAGAAACAGGACGGCGACGCCGCTGAGGACGCGCCCGCTCCACACCTGCACGCCCGTTGCCGGGCTCACTTGAACGTCGGAAAAGAATGTCGTGGTCATGGCTGCTGTCTCCTTTTGGAAGACATAGACCGCGGGCGGCGGCAAAACTCATCGGTCGCGCGAAAAAAAATCTTCAGGCGCGACGATCGGCAGGCCGAACAGCGGGAAGAGCTTCTCGGTGTCGAGGAAGGAGTTCCAGGCTTTGATGCGATCGCCGTCGAGCTCGAGGACGATGATCGCCCAGGCCTGATAGCGCTCGTCGGCGGTGACGTGGTAGTGCGCGAAGGCGGGCGACGCCGAGGCCTGCACCGGCACGAGGCGCGAGCCGCGGCAGACCGAGCCGGGGCCGAAGAGCCAGCCGCGAATGCTCTCCGGGCCGCGGAGCCACAGCGTATACGGCGGCATCGACATGGTGACGTCGTCGCGCAGCAGGCCGACGAGCGAGTCGACGTCGTAGCTCTGGAAGGCGTCGACGTAGCGGTCGACGACGCTCCACTGCTCGTCCGTCAGCTCCGCCGGCGCGGGGACGTTGCGGCCGGCCAGCGTGGCCCGGGCGCGCTGCAGGGCGCTGTTCACGGAGGCGACGGAGGTGTCGAGGCAGTCGGCGACTTCGGCAGCGGACCACCCGAGGACCTCGGTCAGCAGCAGGGCCGCGCGCTGGCGCGGCGGAAGGTGCTGCAGCGCGGCGACGAAGGCGAGGCGGATGCTCTGCCGCAAGGCCGTGATCTCGAACGGATCGGCGCTCGGCGGGAGCACGCGCGCGTCGGGAACCGGCTCGAGCCAATGGGTGCGGTCGAGCGTCTCCAGCGGCGAGTCGACGGTGCCGGCCGGCAGGTCTTCAATGGGACGCATGCGCCGCGAGGCGCTGGAGAGCGCGTCGAGGCAGACGTTCGTGGCGATGCGGTGCAGCCACGTGCGCACGGAGGCGCGTCCTTCGAATTTCTCGAGGCTCCGCCACGCCCGCACGAACGTCTCCTGCACGGCGTCCTCGGCATCCGAGGCGGAGCCGAGCATGCGGTAGCAGTGGCCGGCGAGCGAGCGGCGATGGGCTTCGAATTCGGAGACGTCGACGTGCATGGACGTCATCGTAATGGGTTCGTGTCCGACGGCGCTCTCTCACGTGATGGACTTCAGCTACGGTTCCGGCCGGCGGCTGCATGGTTGGGCCTCGCTCTCAGTGTGGAGTGATCGGCGCGGAGGTTTCCCTACCGTGGCCGCCGCATCGCAAGCGCGCCGCGAGCGAGTCGTGTAGAATCGTCGAGCTCAACAATCGTGGACCTCCAGCAGTGCCTGGAGGTCCTTCTGTATTTAGAGGAGGTTGGTGATGAAGCGATACTTCCCGCTCGGGGTATTCAGTCTCCTTCTCATTTCTTCCGCATTCGCGCGGACGGCCGGCCCGTGCGCCGGCGGCCCCAATCCGCTCTTCAGGGTAAAGCTCGACTCGACCGTGACGCTCGATTTCGAACACTTCAAGCCAATGACCACCACCGCACCGAGCGTGCACGTTGACGGCAATACCGTCACGGTCACGCAGATCGTCCCCGCGGCAGCGGCCCCAGCGGCGCTGTGCAACGTCCGGACGGTGTCGCTCGGCGCGTTATCGCCCGGCAAGTACCACGTGGCGTGGAACTACCGCGCCGAGCGCACGCCGGCGATCCTGCAAACGTTTTCGTTCGACTTCGACGTCCCGGAGCCCGCAGCCGTCAATCCTTCGGCAGTGGTGGTCACTCCCGTGTTCGATCCGCGAGTCCTCGCGGGGCTGATCGTGGTGGTCGCCGCGGCAGGAGTGTGGGCGCTACGCCGGTAGCGCCGAGCTTCAGCCGGGATCTCTGACGACGGGCCGCCGCGTTGCGGCGCTCTCACCGATGCGCGATCATGGCCTCTCGCCATGAAGCTCGCCGGATGAGAAGCGCCGCCCGCGCAGCGATCCTCGCCATCGGCGCGCTCTACGCCTGGCAATGGCGCTTCTACGTGAATCCCGACGGCGTCGCCTACTTCGACGTCGCCGATACCCTGCTCGCGCGCGGCTGGTTCGCGGCCATCCACACGCATCGCAGCCCGGTCTTTCCGTTGCTCCTGACCATCGCCAGTCGCGTCACGCCGTACTGGGAGAGCACCGTCGCGCACGGCGTGGCCTTCCTCATGTACTGCGCGGCGTTCGCGGCGCTGGAGTTTCTGCTCGCGCAGTTCGGCAACGCCATGCTCGTGCCGATCGCGTACGTCCTCTTCCTGTGGGGCTGCAACTTCGCGAGCGAGAGCGGGCCGGCAGTGCTGACGCCCGATCTCCTCGTCGCCGCGGGCGTCTTCCTCGGCGCCGCGCTCGTCGTGCGCATCGCGGACGGCCGGCGCGGCTGGCCCACGTACGCGGCGCTCGGCACGACGCTCGGCGTCGGCTACCTGGCCAAAGAGGCCATGCTGCCGATTGGCGCGTTGCTCCTCGTCGCCGCGGCTATCGCGGGCGGGCGGCGGGCGTTGCCGCGCGCGGCCGTCGCGGGGGCGCTCTTCGCAGGCATCGCCTGCTTCTACATCGTGCCGCTGTCGATCAAGCTCGGGCGCTTCTCCACCGGCGAGGCGTCGCGCTACAACCTCATCATGTGGGTGGCCTCGTCGGGCCGGCCGATCCACGCGCGGCCGGTGATCTTTCGCCAGCCGCTCATCGTCGCCTATCCCGATGACGCCGGGCACGGCACGTACGCCGTGCACGACGACGTCCGCTACTGGCTCGAGGGCATGAGGCCGCGCTTCGATCCGCGCGCGCAGCTTCTCCGCATCCGGCACGGCGTCGGCGATTACTCCGAGATCCTACGCTCGCCGCTGCAGTTCGCGTTGCTCGTCGTCTTCCTGGCCCTTCTCTTCGGCGCCGAGAACCGCGTCGAGCCGCTGCGGCGCTATTGGTTCCTGACCGTCCCGTCGCTCGCCGTGATGGCCATGTTCGCCCTGGTACTCGTGCTGCCGCGGTACGTCGCGCCGTCGATCACGGTCCTGTGGCTTGGGCTCTTCGCGGGTTTCGGCGACTCGCTGCAGCGCGCCAAGCCGATGATGGCGGCCGCGGCGGTCGCGGTGCTCCTTGCGCTGGCCACCAATCGCGCGACGCTCTCGGAACTGCAAACGCTGAGGCAACCGTTGGCGCACGAGAACTGGCTCGTGGCGGAGCGGTTGCGGCAGCGCGGCGTGCGTCCCGGCGACCACGTCGCGGTCGTGAACCCGCCGTTCCTGTGCTACTGGGCCCGGCTGGCGAAGGTGCGCATCGCCGCGCAGGTCATGGAGCCGGAGCAATTCTGGGCCGCGGACGAGGCCACGCGGGAAGCCGCGGTGGCGGCGATGCAGCGCGCCGGCATCCGCGCCATCGTGGCCGAGGATGCGCCGGACAACGATGCCCCGTGCTTTGAGAGCGTCGACGACACCTCGTACCTCGTCTGCGTTCCGTCAGCGCCAGTCGGCAAATGAGCGGTCGAGGTCGCGCACCGACGCGCAGCCAAGCAGCTTCATCGTGCGGATCATGTCGTCGCGGAGGATCTCGATCGCGCGGGCCACGCCGGCGCCGCCCGCCGCGCCGAGGCCGTACGCGTAGGCGCGGCCGATCAGCACCGCGCGCGCGCCGAGGCTGAGCGCTTTGACCACGTCGCTGCCGCGGCGGATGCCGCCGTCGAGCAGGACCTCGATCTTCCCATCGACCGCTTCGATCACCTCGGGCAGCACGCGCAGCGTCGGCGCCACGCCGTCGAGCTGCCGGCCGCCGTGATTCGAGACCACCACCGCGGCCGCGCCGTGGTCGATGGCGCGGCGCGCGTCGTCGGCCGTGTGCACGCCCTTGGCGACGATCGGCCCCGGCCAAGCCTCGCGGATCCAGGCGAAGTCGGCCCACGACAGCATGGCCTGCTCCAGCGCGGAGCCGGCGTCGGCGTACGGCATCGGGCCGTCCTTCAGCACGATGTTCGGGAAGCTCATCAGGCCGCCGTCGCGCAGGTACGCGGCCAGCCAGCGCGGGCGGGCCAGGAATTGGAAGTAGTGCGGAAAGGCGCGGAACGGCGCGCCGGAGACGAGCTCCTTCACGCCGTTGCGGAGGTCGCGCTCGCGCATCCCCGCGACGGGCGTGTCGATCGTGACGACGAGCGCGGAGCAGCCGCAGCTCCGGGCGCGCTCGATGCCGGCCAGGGCCACGTCGCGTCCGCCGATGACGTAGAGCTGATACCAGAGCGGCCCGGGCGTGGCCGCCTTGACATCGCGGACCGCGCAGCCGGCCAGCGTCGACAGCGTGTAGATCGTGCCCGCCTCGCCCGCGACGCGCGCCGCGACTTCCTCGCCGCGCGGGTAGAACATGCGGCAGCTCCCGACCGGCGCGAGGATCACCGGCAACTCGATCGTCTCGCCGAGGACCGTCGTGCGCAGGTCGCACCGCGGCGTGGCCACGGCCGAGCGCGGCCGCAGCAGCACGTCGTCGAAGACGCGCGCGTTCTCGCGCAGCGTCCACTCCGCGTCGGCGCCGCCGTCGATGTAGTCGAACACCGCGCGCGGCAGACGGCGCTTCGCGGCCAGCCGCAGGTCCTCGACATTGATCAACTTCATGACGATTATTGAAGCATGCGACGGCTCTTCGTTCTCGCCCTTCTGCTCGCCGCCTGCGCCACAACGCGGCCGGCGCACGACGTCGTCCTCCGCAACATCGAGATCTACGACGGCAGCGGAGGCCCGGCGGTGCACGGCGACGTGGCCATCGACGGCGACCGCATCGCCGCGGTCGGCGCCGTGCGCGGGCGCGGCAAGACCGAGATCGACGGCGGCGGTCTGGCCGCGGCGCCGGGCTTCATCAACGTCATGAGCCAGGCCACGGAGTCGCTCATCGCCGACGGCCGCGGCATGTCGGACGTGAAGCAGGGCGTGACGACGGAGATCTTCGGCGAGGGAGAGTCGGCCGGGCCGCTCTCGCCGGCGATGAAGAAAGAGCTCGTCGAGCTGCAGGCCGACATCCGCTACGACGTGGCCTGGACGACGCTGCGCGAATATCTCGACTGGCTGGCGCGCCGCGGTGTCTCCGTGAACGTCGGCTCGTTCCTCGGCGCGGCCACGCCGCGGGTCTACGTGATGGGCCGCGAGAACCGCGCCCCGACGGCGGCGGAGCTCGATCAGATGCGCGCGGTCGTCCGCCAGGCCATGCAGGACGGCGCCTTCGGCGTGGCCTCGGCGCTGATCTACGCGCCCGGCACGTACGCGACGACGTCGGAGCTGGTGGAGCTCTGCAAATCAGCAAAGCCGTATGGCGGGATGTACATCTCGCACATGCGCAGCGAAGGCGACCGGCTGCTCGAAGGCGTCGACGAGCTGATCACGATCGCGCGCGACGCCGGCGTCCCCGCGGAGATCTACCACCTCAAGGCCGCGGGGCAGGCGAACTGGCCGAAGATGGCCGCCGTCATCGACCGCGTGAACGCCGCGCGCGCCGGCGGCCTGCGCATCACCGCCGACATGTACACGTACACCGCCGGCGCCACGGGGCTCGACGCGGCGATGCCGACGTGGGTCCAGGCCGGCGGCTACGAGGCCTGGCGCGCCCGGCTCAAGGATCCGGCCACGCGCGCCCGCGTCATCGAGGAAATGCGCGACCCGCACGCAAAATCATGGGAGAGCCTGCTGCGTCTCGCCGGCAGCGCCGACAACGTGCTGCTCGTCGCGTTCAAAAGCGAGACGTTGAAGCCGCTGACCGGGAAGACGCTCGCGGAGGTGGCGAAGATGCGTGGCGTGTCGCCCGAGGATGCGGCCATCGACCTGGTCATCGAGGACGGCAGCCGCGTCGGCACGATCTACTTCCTGATGTCGGAGGACAACCTGCGCCGCCAGATCCGCGAGCCGTGGGTGTCGTTCGGCTCCGACGCCGAGGCCTCGGCGCCCGAGGGGGTGTTCCTGAAGTCGAGCACGCACCCGCGCGCCTTCGGCAACTTCGCGAACCTCCTCGGCAAGTACGTCCGCGAGGAGCACGTGATCCCGCTCGCCGAAGCGATCCGCCGCCTGACTTCGCTCCCGGCAACAAACCTCGGCCTCGCCGATCGCGGCGCGCTGCGCCCCGGCGCCTTCGCCGACGTCGTCGTCTTCGATCCCGCCACCATCGCCGCGCACGCGACGTACGAGAAGCCGATGCAGTACGCCACCGGCGTCGTGCACGTCTTCGTTAACGGCGTGCAGATCCTCCGCAACGGCGAGCACACGGGGGCGAAGCCGGGGCGGGTGGTGGTGCGGGCGCCGGTTATGGCGCCGCCATCCGGTCGGCGAGCGACGCCAGCGCCTGGCTGATGCCGGCGGCCACTTGCGCGCTGTCGAGCGATGGCACGTTCACCACGATCCGGTCGTGATGCGCGACGTCCACCCGTCCCGGCTCGTGCACGGTCCAGCGCGCGTCGGCGACGACGGTGCGGTCGGCATTCGCGGCGAGCTCCTCGAAGGCCACGTCGATCGCGCGCATCGCCGCGGGGCGGGCCTCGCCGGGGACGATGACCGTGCCGACGGGCAGCCGCGCGGCGAGGTCGAAGGCGAGCGTGTGGAGGACCAGGTCCTTGAACGGCGCGGACCACTGCTCCGAGGAACGAACCTCGAGGCGGTGGTCGGGCTGGCGGACGACGATCTCCTTCCGGTCGATGCCGGGCGGGAGCTCCACGGCGTCGATGCCGAGCGGCAGGACGCGCGGCGCCGCGGCCGCGGGCGCGGCTGTGCCGGCGATGCGGTCGAGCGAGTAGAGCTTCGGCGGAGCGGACTTCGAGAAAAAGCCGCACGCGGCAAGCAGAAGCAACGGTAGGGGCGCACAGCGTGCGCCCGTCGAACGCTTCGTCATTTCCCTCTCCCCTTGATCAGCGCGTCGGGGTTCTCCTCGAGGTAATTCGCCAGCGTGCGCACGGCCAGGGCCGCCTTCGACAGCTCCTCGATCAGGCTGCCGAGGTCGTAGTTCTGGCGCGGGCCGTTGCCCATGATCTGCGTGGCCCGGCCGGCGGCCGACTCCGCGGCCGCGGCGGCGTCGCGCAGGCTCTTCACGATCGGCCCGGCGTTCTCGCGCGCCGTCTTCGCCACCGCTTCCACGTCGCTCATGGCGCGGTTCATCTTCTGGATGCTCTCATCGAGGGTCTTGTCGTGCACGAGCGTGTCGATGCGCGCCGAGGTGTTGCGCAGGTGGCCGGCGATCTCCTCGATCGGCAGGTTCTTGATGCGCGCGGCGATGTCGTTGACCGCGCCGAGGGCGCCCTCGATGCCGCTGCTCGTCTGCGCGGCGGGGATGATCGGCGGATCGTGCTCGACTGCGAGCCGCGCCGTGCCGGGCTTGCCGACGATGTCGAGGCCGATGCCGCCCGCGCCGGGGAGCACGAGGCTCGTCGACAGCGTCGCCCGCAGTCCCTTCTGCACCAGCTTGGCGAGGGCGTCGTTCAGCTCCGCGCGGACCTCCGCCGGCGTCGACTCGTCGGTCACCGGCAGGTCGAGCTTGCGCGGATCGATCTCGATCGTCACCGGCGTCTCCAGGGTCGCCGAGTCCGGCAGGTAGCGCAGACGCACGTCACGCACGCGTCCGACGAGCACACCCTTCATCTGCACGATCGTGCCGGGCAGGAGCCCGCGCACGGAGCCGGGGAAGTACGTCACGTACGCGAGCTGCGGCCCCTCGGTCGCGGCCTCGGCGATTGGTTGCGACTCATACAGCTCGAAGCGCGTTCCGTTCGCCACCGGCGCCCCGGCCAGCACCTCGGGCGTGGAGAACGCCACGGGAGACGACAGCAGCGAGGCGATGCCGCCGCCCCCGCCCATCGACAACCCCGCGCCGGAGAGCTGCACGTTCAATCCGCCGGCGCGCCAGAAGCGCGTGCTCTGGCGCACCTCGTGCGCGAAGCGCTGCACGATGAAAACGTAGATGGAGGTCAGGCCGCGCTTCTCGTCGTACTGCGTGCCGAGGACGCGGCCGACGCGCATCCCGCCGTGCACCACCGGCGTGCCTCCTTCGATCGCGCCGACGCCCTGTCCCTCGAGGATGACGGTCAGGCCCTTCTCCGGCGGCGAGATGACGGGCGCGTACTCCTGGCCGATGAAGTCGCGCGTGTCGTCCCCCTGGCCCGGCGCGATGCCGACGTACGTCCCCGACAGCAGCCCGCCGAGGCCGCCGCTTTCCAGGCCGGGCTCGACGATCCAGAAGCGCGTCCCCGTCTTGAGGGCATGATTCATCGACGCATCCATGGAAATCCGTACGACGACCTGGCCGAGGTTCTGATCGATGGTGATCTTCTGCACCGTGCCGACCTTCGCGCCGCGGAATCGCACCGGGCTGTAGCGGTCGAGCCCGCGCGCCTCGGCGAAGCGGACGGTGACGTCGCCGCCGCCGAAGAAGCCGTAGCGCACCACGAGCCATCCGGCGACGAAGACCGCCACCGCCGGGACGAGCCAGATCCACGGCGACCACTTGGCGATGTGGACTTTCGCCTCCGGTGGCTGATCGTGCCGGCGCTCGACATTGTCGTACTCGCTCATCGCAGCTCCCCCGCGGTCATCCACATCAGCCGCGGCTCGTAGAGACGGACCGAGAGCATCAGCAGGGCGATGATGACGAAGAGCGGCGTGGCGCCGGGGCCGGCCACGATGTCGTCGATGCCGCGGTACTTCACGATCGGCGCGGCGATGGCGGCGATGAAGGGGATGATCATCGGCCAGCGCACGAGGCGGTGCAGGGCGCGGTAGAGGCGCGTGCGAAAGACCAGCCCTTCTTTGCGCGGGAAGCGGACGCGCGCCAGGAGCCAGATGAGGCCGACGATCTCGATGATCGGGATGAAGACGCCGGCGAAGAGGACGACGACGCCAAGCTGCCAGTAGCCGCGGTCGGCGAGGAGCTGCACGGTGCCGAGGACGGTGTGCTCAAGCACGCCGGTGATCTGGTCGTTGACCATGATGGCCGCCGAGTACGCGGGGAGGCAGAGCGGGATGGCCGCGGCCACCGCGCCGAGGGCCGGGGCGAAGCGCGGGGCGATGTTGCGGTCGAGGCGGCTGCCGCAGCGCGGGCAGGGATCGCCGGAGCGGCGGTAGTCGACGGCCATCTCGCAGACATCGCACGACGGCAGGCGGTGGTCGGGCAGCGTGTCGCGGTCGGGGAGGATGTCGTTCCAAACTTTTCGGCGGTCGAGGGCGCGGTCGCCGATGAAGAAGAGCACGGCGACGGCGAAGTAGCAGAACGCGCCGGCGCGGACGGCCATGTTCGCGTCGATCGAAGCGCGGTAGTAGGCGACGGCGCCGGCGATGACGACGACGTCGGTCATGCTCCACATCCGCAGCTCTTCGCTCCAGCGGAACATCCGGCCGCGCTGCCACAAGGTGAAGCCGAGCTTGAGCGAGCCGAGGACGAAGGCCTGGAAGAGCGCGCGCAGGGCCGGGAAGAGAAAGGCGAAGAAGAAGAAGCCGAAGGCGAAGGGGAACCAGACTTCGCTGTAGATGACGGGGACGCTGGAGACGAGCCGGCTCTGCTGGAAGAGGAGCTGCTTGAGCGAGGAGTCCATCAGCGGCAGGAGGAAGGCCGGCGGCAGGAGGAAGAGCGCCAAGAGGGCGCAGGCGAGGGTGACGCCGTAGCCGCCGCGGGAGTGGCGGGCCAGCTCGCGGTCGCAGCGGTGGCACTCCGCCGCCGCGCCGGGCGGAAGGGGCGGGATGTACTGCATCTCGCCGCAGTCGGCACAGGTGATCGTCATGCGGGCCAGGCGAGCTGGTGCAAGAGACGTGCGCTGGCGGCCTTGACAAACTTAATTTAACCGCCTAGTTTATTAACCGAGCAGTTAAATGACGCCTGACCAGCTCAGCCATACGTTCGCCGCCCTGGCCGATCCGACCCGCCGGGCCATCCTGGCGCGTCTGTCGGCCGGCGAAGCGAACGTCACCGAGCTGGCCGAGCCGTTCGACATGTCCCTCCCGGCCGTCTCCAAGCACCTCAAAGTGCTCGAGCGCGCCGGCCTCATCGCCCGCAGCCGCGAGGCGCAGTGGCGCCCCTGCCACCTCGAGCCGGCGCCGCTGAAGGAGGCCGCCGACTGGATCGCGCACTACAAGAAATTCTGGGAGGAGAGCTTCGACCGCCTGGACGAATACCTCCGCGAATTGAAGAAGGAGAAGAAACATGGCCGTGGCAAACGCAGCGGAAAATGAGATCGCCGCGACGCGCGTCTTCGATGCGCCGCGCGAGCTGGTGTGGCGGATGTGGACCGATCCGCGACACGTGGTGCACTGGTGGGGGCCGAACGGCTTCACGAACACGATCCACGAGATGGACGTGCGCCCCGGCGGCGTGTGGCGCTTCATCATGCACGGCCCTGACGGCACGGATTACCAGAACAAGGTCGTCTACAAGGAGGTCGTGCGGCCGTCGCGCCTCGCCTACACGCACGTGAGCGGGCCGGTGTTCGAGGCGACCGTCGACTTCGTCGACCTCGGCGAAAAAACCGAGGTGCAGATGCGGATGATCTTCGAGACCGCGGCGCTGCGGAACAAGGTCGCCGAGGAGTACGGCGCCGTCGAGGGCCTCCAGCAGACGCTCGGCCGCCTCGGCACGATGCTCTCGCAGAGCCTGGTCATGACCCGCACGTTCGACGCGCCGCGCGACCTCGTCTTCCGTGCCTGGACCGACCCGTCGCACGTGCAGCAGTGGTGGGGCCCGCGCGGCTTCACGAATCCGCGCTGCGACTGGGACGCGCGCCCCGGCGGGGAGATCCACATCGACATGCGCGGCCCCGACGGCACGGTCTACCCGATGCCGGGACGATTCCACGAGGTGGTCGCGCCGGAGCGGATCGTCTTCTCGTCGAGCGCGGTCGACGGCGCGCTCGAGGTGCTGACGACGGTGACGTTCGCCGCGGTCGGCGACAAGACGAAGATGACGCTCGAGGCGATCGTGGTGAAGGCCACGGCCGAGGCGTCGTGGGCGCTCGCCGGGATGCGCGAGGGATGGACGCAGACCCTGGAGCGCCTCGCCGCCGACGTCGACGAGACGTTCGTCATCTCCCGGACGTTTGACGCGCCGCGCGACCTCGTCTGGAAGGCATGGACGGAGACGGAGCGCCTGATGCAGTGGTTCGGGCCGAAGGGCTTCAAGATGTTCCACGCGAAGAACGACCTCCGCCCCGGCGGCACGTTCCTCTATGCCCTGCGCGGCCCCGACGGAATCGAGATATGGGGGAAGTGGGTCTACCGCGAGATCGCGCCGCCGGAGCGCCTGGTGCTGGTGAGCTCGTTCTCCGACGCCGAGGGCAACGTGACGCGGCATCCGATGTCGCCGACGTGGCCGGCGCAGACGCTCTCGACGACGACGCTGACGGAGCGCGACGGCAAGACGACGGTGACGGTCGAATGGCGCCCGCTCGGCGCGAGCGAAGAGGAGCGCAACACGTTCATCGCCGGCAAGAGCAGCATGACGGGAGGTTGGAGCGGGACGTTCGAGCAGCTGACGGACTACCTGGCGAAGCGGGCATGATCAGCGCGCGCGCCGCCCGCCGGCACGCACCCACCACCAGCAGCCGAAGGCGACGGCGAGCATGCCGACGACGCGCAGGAAGAGATTCGCCATCATCCAGACGTTGGCCGCGGTCGATGCCGGGTCGCGGCCGTTCGCGTACAGCGACTCCGTCCCGATCGCGAATGTGATGACGTGCGAGAGGAAGAGGACGGCGACGGCGGCGAGGACGCGCCTCCAGCGCGGGCGGCGCACCGTCGCCATCAGAGCGATGAAGAGGATCACGTTGTAGGTCATCTGGTCGGCCGGCAGCTCGCCCAGGCCGAACCTGCCGCCGGCGCTGCGGACGATCACCCAGCGTCCGCGCTCGGCGGTGTCGACGTCGCGGAAGCGCTTGTCGAGGCGGAGCAGCGGCTCCGCGGCCTTGCCGACGAAGGCGTCGTATGCCGGCGCGGCGAACCACCACAGCAGCGCCCCGGCGAGCGCGCCGGCCAGGAACCTAAGCGCGTTTCGGAACATGCACGCGCGTCGTCCAGACGTAGAAGAGCGCCACCGCGGCGCCGCCGATGACGGTCTGCCAGATCGCCAGGTGGAAGAGCTCGAAGAGGTCGGGCTTGTAGCGGTTGATGAGGAAGAGCGTCACGACGCGGACGAGGTTCAGGATCTGGATGACGGCGATGGCGGCGACGAGGCCGACGAGGCGCTGCCGCCACGTGGCCGGAAAGGCGAGGATCGCGGCGACGAGAAAGACGACTGCTTCAATTCCGTTGCAGCCGTTCTGGATCGACACGGCGTTGCTGCCGGCGGTGAGGATGACGCCGCTGACCGCGACGTGCTGGCCGAGGACATTGAGCAACGCGCCGGAGACGACGGCGATGGCGCGGCTGAAGGGGACGATGACCGCGGCGTCGACCGACTGCAGCGTCAGCGGCAGATAGAGGACGGCGAGCAGAACAATGAAGCGGATGAGGAAGCGGGCGGGCTTCATGGCGGAAACAGAGGAAACCTTTTCATCGTCTTCGGCATTGTATGATCGTGATCAAGCAGCACAATCGACGGAGCCCCTCATGAAACGACTGGAGCGGAAGCATCCGCTGGCCATCCGGTGGTTCCACTGGATCAATTTTCCCCTGCTCGCGCTGATGATCTGGAGCGGCGCGATGATCTACTGGGCCAGCGCGGTCTACCGCCTCTTCGGCCTCCCGCTGAATCCGCCGCAGAAGGTCTGGCAGAAACTGCACATGGCCTACCGCCTCGCCGACGGCATGTCGATCCACTTCTTCATCATGTGGTTCTTCGCCGTCAACGGCGTGCTCTACGTCCTCTACACGGTTTTCACCGGCGAGTGGCGGTACCTCGTGCCCAACCGGCGCTCCTTCATCGAAGCGATCCAGGTCACCCTGCACGACCTCCATCTCCGCAAGGAGGCGCCGCCGCCGCGAAAGTTCAACGGGGCGCAGCAGATCGCTTACACCGCGATCATCGTCATGGGACTCGGCTCGCTGCTGACCGGCCTGGCCATCTACAAGCCGGTGCAGTTCGCGTGGCTGGGAACGCTCTTCGGCGGCTACCAGGGGGCGCGCTTCGTCCACTTCTGGCTGACGGCCGGCTACGTGGCGTTCTTCGTCGTGCACGTCGGGCAGGTCGTGCGCGCGGGGTGGAACAACTTCCGGGCCATGGTGATCGGGTACGAGCTGCACGAGGTGCCGAATGACTGAAGAAACTCCCGTCCCGCCCGAGTCCGAAGCGGCCGGCGAAGTGCCGCTCATCGCCGAAGTCGACGAAGAGGCGATCGCGGCGGCGTGCGCTGCGGCGGCCGCGGAGAACGACCGTGCCGTCGACGCCGAGCTGCGGCGCGCCACGCGGCGCGGCTTCCTGACGATGGGGGCGGCGGCGGCGGTGGGCGCGGGGGCGTGGGCGTTTCTTCGCTCGCGTCCGCTCGTGTCCGGGCTGCCGAAGCCGTTCCAGAGCGCCCTCGGCGTCACCGACCGCGTGGCCATGTCGTACTTCAAGCCAACGCGGCTCAACCCGGAGTATCCGCCGTCGCGCGTCACGCGGGCGCGCGTGAACGGCGGGCTCGGGCTCTCCGCGAACAACGACCCCGCGGCGTGGCGGCTGACGCTGCAGGGCGTGCGCGGCGGCGCGCGCGTGCTGACGCTCGACGAGATCAAGTCGTTCCCGCGGCGGACGATGATCACCGAGTTCCGCTGCATCGAGGGTTGGAGCACGATCAACCAGTGGGCGGGGACACGGATGTCCGACATCGTGGCGGCCTTCCCGCCGGAGCAGGAGTCGCGCTACGTGGCCATGGAGACATCCGACCGCGGCTACTACGTCGGCCTGGACATGGAGAGCGTGCTGCACCCGCAGACGCTCCTGGCGTACGAGCTCAACGGCGCGCCGCTGACCTGGCAGCACGGCGCGCCGCTGCGCCTGGCCATCCCGGTGAAGTACGGGGTGAAGAACATCAAGCGGGTCGGGGTGATCCGGTACACGAATGTAAGGCCCGCGGACTTCTGGGCCGAGCAGGGTTACGACTGGTATCTCGGGCTGTGACCCTCGTCACGTCTCCCCGTGAGGAATATCTCAGTCGCGACTGAGACTTAGTCTCAATACTGCCACCATGATCGTCTGCCTCTGCCGCGGCGCCTCCCACTCCGTCATCAACTCCGCCATCGACGACGGCGCCCGCTCCCTCCGCGATCTCCAGCGCTGCGGCATCGGCGACCAGTGCGGGTCCTGCCACAACATGCTCCGCAAGATGGTCGCCGCGGCCGCCGCCGAGCGCGAAGCGGCCATGGTCGCGGCGGCCTGCTGTCCGGTGCACGCGCCCGCCGTGATACCCTCGCCCGCATGAAGGGCGACAAGAAGATCATCGACATCCTCAACGACGTCCTCACGGCCGAGCTCACGGCCATCAACCAGTACTTCGTCCACGGCGAGATGTGCGAGAACTGGGGCTACGAGCGCCTCCAGCACGTGATCCGCAAGCATTCCATCGAGGAGATGAAGCACGCCGAGGAGGTCATCGAGCGGATCCTCTTCCTCGACGGCATCCCCAACATGCAGCGCCTCGGCAAGGTCAACATCGGCGAGAGCGTCCCCGAGCAGCTCCGCATCGACCTGGCCCTGGAGATGGACGCGGTGGCGCGCCTCAACAAGCACATCGAGACCTGCAACGAGCTCGACGACAACAACACCCGGCACCTTCTCGAAGAGATCCTCGAGGACGAGGAGGAGCACGTCGACTGGATCGAGTCCCAGCTCTCGCTGATCGACCAGGTCGGCGCCCAGAACTACCTGGCCGCGCAGATCCGCGAAGAGGAATCGTAACGGCGACGCGCGGCCCGCGCGAACTGGTCGTCGAAGCGGCGCGGCATCGGAACGACGTGGTGCCTGTCGCGGTACGGCTCCGTCTCGAGCATGACGTTGAAGCCGGCGGCGGAGATGATGCGCGCCGCGTGCGCGAACAAGCCGCTTGCCGGAACGAGGTCGATCCCGATTCCGCACTGGCTGACGACGACGATGGGCGTCGAGTCGCGCTCGATCCGCTGCAGCTCCTCGGCGTAGGCGACGAGCTCGCGGACTTCCTCCTCGGGGCCGGAGTGGACGACGAGCCAGTAGCGGAGCGCCGTCGTCTCGACGGCTGGCTGCGCGCCGTCCCGGCGCGGGGGCGGCGGGACGCCGCCGGTCCAGCCGGCGAGGACGCCGGCGCTCCCAGTCAGATCGACGACGCGCTCGCACGGCACCTCGTGCGTGACCGGCTCGACGACGTAGGTGGTGCCGAAACGCGGCAGCGGATGCGGGACGCAGCGGCGGTACTCGTCCCAGCGGAGCAGGCGCGCGACGTAGTCGAGCGGCACGTCCACCTCGGCGAGCTCGCCGAAGAGGCCGAGGGGGAAGGCGTCGGCGATGATGCGCTCGGGTTTCAGGCCGCGCAGCGAATCGACGACGCGATAGCGGCCGGTGACGCGCTCGTCCGCGACCGCGGCGACGATCACCGCGTCGCCGATGCCGAGGGCGTCGAGCACGCGGCGCGCGCGCGTGGCGTGCCCGAGTCCGCTGCCGAGCGCGTAGTAGGCGATCATCGGTTGCGGGCCATCAGCTCGGCGATGATCACGTACTTCTCGGTCATCGGCATGCGGTCGAACAAAAACACGCCGTACGCCGGCTCGAGCTTGCCGGTGGCGCGGGTGAAGCGCACCTTGCCGTCGCTGTTGGTGACGACGGTGTTCGTGCCGTCGAAGGTGATCGTGCCGAGGGCCTCTTCGTTCGGGCCGGCCAGCGTCGCCTTCTCGGGCGACTCCGTGCGGATGCGCCGCGGGGCCACGTCGTTGTCGTTGTCGGCGATCTTGATCTTGTCGGGATAGAGGCGCACCTTCCAGCGGACGGCCGTGCGCTTCCCGTCCTCGATCTTGAAGCCGTAGCTGCGGTCGGCGGCGTGGAGCATGTCGCCGCCGCCGTCGAGCGTGTAATCGCGGTCGCCGCTAACGGTGCGCGCCGTGCCGGTGAGGTCGTGGCGGTCGCCGTTTTCGTAATAGACGATGCCGATGTCGGTGCCGCTCTGGCCCTTCGACATGCCGATCGACACGAGCTGGTCGGCCGGGCCGCCGCTCTTCGCGCGCTGCTCGGCGACCGCTTTCTTGTAGCGCTCCTCAATGTCGCTTTTGCCGCCACACGCCGACGCGGCGATCAGCAGCGGCACCAACCAGGCTCTCCACATGGCTCCTCCTTGTCTCATCGAGGACATCGACGTAGCGGCGTGCCTCGTCGCGCGCATCGCAGCGCTTGCGGGCCACGCGCGCCGCGCTCGCACCCATCCGCGCGATCGTGGCCTCGTCCGCCTCGGCCGCGCGCCCGATCGCGGCCATGCATCCCTGCTCGTCGCCCGGCTCGAAGAGGAAAGCGTTCTCGCCGTCGGTGAGCAGGTCGCGCATTCCGCCGGTGCGCGAGGCGATGAGCGGCTTCCCGAGCGCCGCGGCCTCGATGAGAACGTTCGGGAAGCCGTCGTAGTGCGAGGGGACGACGACGAAGTCGCAGGCGAGGTAGTACGGGATGAGGGCGAAGCGGTCGACGGGCGGGACGACCTCGACGCCTTGCAGATCGGTCTCGCCGACGACGAGGATGCGGAAGGACTCGCCGGAGCGTTGCAGGGCGTCGAGGAAAAAGGGCACGCCTTTTTTCGATTTGAGATGGCCGAAGAGGCCGAGCACGCGTTGTTCGCCGCGCAACGCGGCGGCGCGGACGCGGTCGGCCTCCGTCGGCTGCCACAGCTCGAAGTCAATGCCGTTGGCGATCACGCGCGCCTCGATCTCGTGCAGCGCGGCGATCTTCCCGGCCTGCTCCGTCGTCACCGTGCAGACGGCGGCGGCGCGGCGCAGGGCGTCGTCGAGGATCGGGCGGCGGCGGGGATCGAAGAGGCCGGCGTCGAGCTCGTTGCCGCGCAGCAGCGCCACGAGCGGGCGGTCGATCCAGGCGGCGAACGCCGGCGCGGCCAGCAGCGGCAGATATCCGCCGAAGGCCATCACGTGCGTGACCGCGCGCATGTCGAACGCGCCGCGGGCGCGGTTCCAGGCGCAGTTGATCGTGTGCGCGGGATCCTGATCGAGCGGCCAGCGCAGATGCCCGCGGCGCAGCTCGGGGCGGGCGGCGCGGCGGTCGAAATGCACGATGTCGACGGCGACGCCCTCGGACGTCAGCCCGCGCACGATGCGGTCGCACGACTCCGACATCCCGCCGCGGTCCGGCGGATAGTTCTCCGTGACCAGGAGGAGGCGGTGCATCAACTGTCTCCGAACCCGGCACGGCGCTCGTCCTCGTCGACCATCCCGGCCGTGCGGGCGCGGAAGGCGCGGTGGTCGACGTGGTCCCAATACGCGCCGGCCAGCGCGGCCGCGCCGAGTCCGCCGAGGAGGATCGGCGCGTAGCCGCTGTGGCGGTAGTACTCGCGGCGGTAGCCGGAGGCCCACTCCGCGTCGTACTGCAGGTCCTTCGCCGGGTCGGCGGCCGCGCATTCCAGGCACATCGTGTTGCCGCTGCGCGCGGAGAGGTGTTCGTTGCACATGGGGCGGCCGCAATTGGAGCAGTTCCGGACTTCCGGATTTTCGCAATTGCGCAGCGTGAGCAAACCGCGTTGAGCCATGCAGGCCATGTCGTTCTCTCCTAGCTCGGGGCCTGTTTGTAGAGGCCGGCGATGACGTTGATGATCTCGTCGGGCGGGATGGGGTCGAGCTTATCGCGCTTCAGCTTGGCCTCGCCGTGCAGCGTCTGTTTCTCGCCGTACGTCTTCGCCTTCAGGGTGAGGTCGGCCTCGATCTCCACGCGCTTCTTCCGCTTCGTCTTCAACTTCGACTTCCCGGAGCTGCCGCGCTTCCAGTAGCTCTTCTCGATGATGGTCTCGACGACGTTCCAGCGCAGCCGGCTGCCGTCGTGGAGCAGGCCTTCGCCCGACATCCACGGGTCGCTGTAGATCGTCGTCGTGACCTTGTCGACCTTCTGCTTGCTGGTCTGCTTCTCCTTCGACAGCGGCGGGCGGAGGTCGAGCTTGATCTCGACGGGATCGCTGCCGAAGTCCTCGCGCAGCGCGACGAGGAACGGCACCGCGCAGCCGCGCAGGTTGTCGGAGAGGTCCTCCGACTTCTTGCGGTTCCAGACGAAGATGAGCACAAAGCCGAGGACGAGCAGCGCCGCCGCGAGCACGAAATGGAACGGGATCGTGTTGATGAAGGCGGCGGCGAAGGCCAGGACGACGGCGATGCCGGCGAAGCAGCCGAGCTTCGTGCGCGACGAGTCGCCGGCGAGGTCCCACTGCGCGACCGGCTGCAGGATGGCGATGAGGTCGCCGGCTGGCCGGTGCAGCGAGACCTGTTTCTGGCGGACGATGTTCGTTTGTTCACTGTTGAGCGGCGGTTTGGGCATCGACTCTCTCCTCGATGATGCTGCGGTATTCGGAGCGGAGCGCGGCCAGCGACCGCGCCCATGTGAATCGTTCTTCGACGGTGCGCCGGGCCGCGGCGCCGAGCTCGCGCGCCAGGGCCGGATGCTCGATGAGGATGCGCAGCGCGCGAGCCAGCTCGGCGGGGCGGTCGGGATGGACGAGCCAGCCGTTCTCGCGGTGGCGAATGATCTCGCGCACGGGCGGGAGGTCGGAGGCGACGACGGCGACGCCCGAGGCCATCGACTCGACGATCTTCAGCGGCGCGCAGCCCTGCTCGGCGTTGCGGGCGCAGTCGCTGAGCGGGGCGACGGAGACGAGGGCGTTGCGGCGGACGTGCGCCAGCTCTTCCTCGCCGAGGGCGTAATGCCACTCAATCCGGACGTTCAGTTTTTCGGCGAGCTTCTCGTACGGCTTCCACGCACGCGACTCGCGCGAGGCGCAGATGACGAGGCGAAGGTGCGGGAAGTCGGCGAGGCGGGCGACGGCGCGGATCAGCGTTTCGATGCCTTGCCACGATTGGGGGGAACCGAAGTAGAGGATGTCGTTGCCGTCGCCGCGCTCATACAAATCCGCGCCGTTCGGGATGACGCGGATCTTTTCGGCCGGCACGCCCAACGACGCCAGGCACCGCGCCGTCGTCGACGACGGCGTCACGATCCGGTCCGCCTCCGCGCAGCAGGCTAGCTCCAGCGCGCGGATCTTCTCCAGCGTCGGCCCGCCGAGGTCGTAGAGATGCGGCAGCTCGATCGACGGCAGGGCGTTGACCTCGTACACCGTCGCGTAATCGTGCGGGCGCAGGGCGATGGCCGCGCCGCTCCACGGGTCGCGAAAGTGCGCGAGCTCGAGGCCCGGCATCTCATCGATCAGCCGGGCCAGGACGTTGCCGAAGCCAATCGTGCGGTCGAGGAAATGCTCCTCGCTTCCTTCGTAACGCACGACGTCGATGGCCCCGTCGCGCTGCCGGCGCGGCAGGGCGTCGCCGCCGAGAACGTAGAGCACGCCGCCGCCGAGCTCGTCGAAGAGAGTGCGGGCGAAGCGGTCGATGTGAATCGCCGCCCCCTTGCGCGAGGGGAACCGGTCGAACGCCGCGTAGAGCGCGCGGTGATTTTGGACCGTCATACAATCGCCGCGATGAAGATCCGGCTTCTCTTCTTCGCGGTGCTGCGCGACATCGTAGGCAAAAGCGAGGCGGATGTGGAAGTGCCCGACGGCACCCGCGCCGCCGACCTCTGGCAAAGCCTGCGCGCCGAGCACGCCCAGCTGGCCGCGTACGCGCAGCCGATGACCGCGGTCAACGAGAGCTATGTGCGGGCGGATTCGCCGCTGCGCGACGGCGACGAGGTGGCCTTCATCCCACCGGTGGCGGGCGGATGAGCTACCTCACAGACGATCCCATCGACACCGCCGCGCTGGTGCGCCGGCTCCTCCGCCGTTCCGACGGCGCGCTCGTGGTGTTCGAGGGCGTCGTGCGCGACCACAGCGAAGGGAAGGCCGTCGAGTCGATCTTCTACGACGCCTATCGCCCGATGGCGGAGAAGGAGATCGGCGCGATCGTCGACGGCGTCCGCGGCGAGTGGCCTGACGTCGCGGTCGACTGTCTCCACCGCCTCGGTCATCTCGTCGTCGGCGAGACGTCGATCGCCATCGCCTGCGTCTCCCCGCACCGCGCCGAGGCCTTCGCGGCCTGCCGCGCGGTCATCGACCGCATCAAGCAGACCGTGCCGATCTGGAAGAAGGAGCGGACGCCCGACGGCGAGGAGTGGGTGGGATGGCAGCATCAGTGCTGACGCCGATCCCGGCCGCCTCGGCGATCGTGCTGCGCGACGATCCGCTGGAGGTGCTGATGATGCGCCGCCACGTGCACAGCAGCTTCGCGCCCGACGTGTGGGTCTTCCCCGGCGGCGCGGTCGAGGAGATCGATCGCACGCGCGCCGAGGGCGACCTGCTGAACAGCATGCGCTACGCCGCCGCGCGCGAGCTCTTCGAGGAGACGGGCGTCAGCCTCGGCGAGCCGCTCGACCTGGAGAAACTCGTCTGGACCTCGCGCTGGATCACGCCGAAAGCGTCGCCGAAGCGCTTCGACACGTACTTTTTCCTGACCGCCGTCGGGCGCGACGTCGTCGCCGTCGCCGACGCGCGCGAGGCCGTCGACATCACCTGGATCTCGCCGGCCGAGGCCCTTCAGCGCGACGACTTCCCGCTGCTGTTTCCGACGCGGCGGAACCTCGAGGCCCTCGTCGGATTCCGCAACGCCGCGGAGCTGATCGAGTCGCGGCGCGGCGCGGTGATCGAGCCGGTCGAGCCGATCCTCGTCAATGGTGTGCCGACGCTGCCATGAACGTGCGCGACATCCTCGCCCCGAATCCGGGGCCGTTCACGCTGCAGGGGACGCGCACGTACCTGATCGGCGACGACATCGTGCTCGATCCCGGGCCGGCCATCGACTCGCACGTGCGCGCCATCGCCGAGGCCATGCCCAAGCTGCGCACGATCCTGATCACGCACCGCCACGGCGATCACGCCCCCGCCGCCGCGCCGCTGAAGCGGATGACCGGCGCGCGCATCGCCGCGCCGCTCGACGAGGCCGACCAGCGCGTCGCGGACGGCGACGTCGTCGACGGGATCGAGGTCATCGCCACGCCCGGCCACACGCGCGAGCACGTCTGCTATCTCACGCCCGACGGCGATCTCTTCACCGGCGACACGATCCTCGGCTTCGGCACGACGACGATCTTCCCGCCCGACGGGCACATGGGCGACTACCTCCGCTCGCTGCAAAAGCTGCGGGCGCGCGCGCCGCGGCGTATCTTCCCGGCGCACGGGCCGACGCGCGACGACGCCGTGGCGCTGATCGACGAGTACATCGCCCATCGCCTGGAACGCGAACGGCAGGTGCTCGACGCGATATCGTCGGGGGCAACGGCGATTCCGGCCATGCGCGAGCGCATCTATCCCGATCTCGACCAGCGCCTGCGCGCCGCCGCGGAGGTGCAGATCGCGGCGCATCTGATCAAATTGGAGGAGGAGAGACGTGTGGCGAATGCTGATGGCCGTTATCGTCTCTTGTGAGGTTGTCATGGCAGCTGAGCTTCCGCAAACGACCGCTGAAACGAGCAATTACCTCTCGACGTCGCGCTACGCCGAGGTCATGGCCTTCGTCGGCGCGATCCAACGCATCGATCCCGATGTCCGCGTCGAGACCTTCGCCACCACGAACGAGGGCCGCGCGCTCCCGCTCGTCGTCGTCGGGCCGTACACGCCGGCGTCGGCGCGCGCCAGCGGCAAGCCGGTCGTCTTCATCATGGCCAACATCCATGCCGGCGAGGTCGAGGGGAAAGAGGCCGCGCAGATGCTCCTGCGCGATCTCGTCTCCACGCACCGCAAGCTGCGCGACGACGTCATCGTGTTGATCGCCCCGATCTACAACGCCGACGGCAACGAGCACATCTCGCCCGAGCACCGCACGAACCAGCACGGGCCGCTCAACGGCGTCGGCGTGCGCGAGAACGCCCAGGCGCTCGACCTCAACCGCGACTACATGAAGCTCGAGTCGCCCGAGGCGCGCGGGCTGATCGCCAACGTGCTGAACCGCTGGGACCCGCTTCTCACCGTCGACCTGCACACGACGAACGGCTCGTATCACGGCTACCAGCTCACCTACTCGCCGACACTTAGCCCGAACGCGGACGACGACATCATCGACTTCGAGCGCGGCACGCTGCTGCCGCACATCCGCGCGGCCATGAAGGAGCGGCACGGCAAGGAGACGTACTACTACGGCAACTTCGTCGAGCAGCTGCAGCCGGAGAAGGGGTGGTACACGTTCGACCAGCGGCCGCGCTTCGGCAACAACTACGTCGGGCTGCGCAACCGCTTCACGATTCTTTCCGAGGCGTATAGCTACATCGACTTCCGGGTCCGCGTGGAGGTCACGCACGAGTTCCTGCACGAGATCCTGGCCGCGGTCGAGAAGTACGGGCCGAAGATGATGCGCACCGCCGCCAAGGCGGACGAGCGCATCGCCGCGGGGAAGTTGCGCAAGCAGGGGGTGCGCTTCGAGATCGCGAAGTGGAAGGAGACGGAGATCCTGTGGGAGAAGAGCGTGCCGGCCGAGCCGGGCCAGGGCGCGCCCGATCCGTGGACGGAGAAGGGGGCGATCGTGCGCACCGGCGAGATCGTGCCGATGAAGATGCCGGACTACGGCGTCTTCGCCGCCACGGAGAAAGAGGAGGTGCCGTACGCGTACGTGATCGACGCCGCGGAGACGCACGCGGTCGACGTGCTGCGCACGCACGGCATCACGGTGGAGACGCTCGACGCGGAGACGACGCTGAAGGTCGAGCAGTTCGCGATCAAGGAGGACGCGCTCGCCGAGCACGAGTTCCAGAAGCACCACGAGCGGACGCTGACGGGCAAGTGGAAATCGCGCGAGGAGACGTTCCCCGCCGGCACATTCCTGGTGCGCATGAACCAGCCGCTGGCGCGGCTCGCGTTCTATCTGCTGGAGCCGCGCAGCGACGACGGGCTGGTGAACTGGAATGTGCTGTCAGCGCCGCCGGGGAAGATCGAGAAGGCGGTGGCGGTGCAGGCGACGGTGGTGCCGTAGTCCGAAAAAAGCCGGGCGCGGGCGCGGGCTCGGGCGCGGGCTCGGGGCCTAGCGCGGAATCACCGTCCTGATGAACCCCTTGTTCACGTAGTACGTCTCCCCCTCCCCATCGATCCTCAGAAACGCCTCCGTCGCATCGTTCAGCACATCGCTGATGCGCGACTGCTCGCGCGGGCGGTCGATCGGCACCACGCCTTCGAGGCGCGAGCCGTCCGTCAGCTCCAGGATCGTCAGGCGCTCGATGATCGTCACCTCCAGCTCCTCGGGGTCGAGGGTCTTCGGCGAGCGCACCCAGAGGATCTGGTCGCGGTTGACCATCTTCGGCACGCCGGCGCAGAGCATCGGGAAGAAGCGGCGCTCGCTGTTGAGGTACTCGGCCATCGTCTCCGCGCCGTCGTGCCGCGGCGAGGCCTGCTGCAAGTAGACGCTGTGCTCCTCGGGGTCCGTGCCGAGGAGCGCCACCACCACCGCGTGCTCCAGCATCGGGATCGTGAACATCTCGGCAGATAATACCCGCCGCGATGCAACATAAAGACTTCATCGAGATCCACGACTACAGCGCCGACGAGGTCCGGCAGCTCTTCGAGCTGGCCCGCGACATCAAGAAAAATCCGAAGAGCTACCGCGACGCCCTCGGCGGGCAGACCCTGGCCATGATCTTCGAGAAGTCGTCAACGCGGACGCGCGTCTCCTTCGAGGCGGGCATGTTCCAGCTCGGCGGCCACGCGCTCTTCCTGTCGTCCCGCGACATCCAGCTCGGCCGCGGCGAGCCGATCTACGACACCGCCAAAGTCCTCTCCCGCTACGTCGACGGCATCATGGCCCGCACCTTCGCGCACAAGACCGTCACCGAGCTCGCCGAATACGCGAGCGTCGCCGTGATCAACGGCCTCACCGACCTCTCCCACCCCTGCCAGGCCATGACCGACTACTTCACGGCCTGGGAGCACCTCGGCGATCTGAAGGGCAAGAAAATCGCCTACGTCGGCGACGGCAACAACATGGCCCACTCGCTCCTCTTCGGCGCTCCGAAGGTCGGGATGCACATCGCCGTGGCCACGCCCGGCAGCTACGCGCCCGACCCGATGATCGTCGCCCAGGCGATGGCCGACGCCGACCACGCCGGGACGAAGATCGTCATCACGACGTCGATCGACGAGGCGGTGAAGGACGCCGACGTCGTCGAGACCGACGTCTGGGCATCGATGGGACAGGAAGCGGAGGCGCAGAAGCGGCAGCGCGACTTCGAGGGGTGGCAGGTCAGCGCCCGGCTGATGTCGCTGGCGAAGCCGTCGGCCATCTTCATGCACTGCCTCCCCGCGCACCGCGGCGAGGAGGTGGCGTCGGCGGTCATCGACTCGCCGCAGTCGGTGATCTACGACGAGGCCGAGAACCGCCTGCACGTGCAGAAGGCCATCATGGTCGCGCTGATGAAAAATTAGACATCAATGCCGAAACACTCGCGCGGCACGTTCATCGTCGTCGTCCTCGGCGTGATCTTCATCGCCATCATCGCGGCCCTGATCTTCACGACCGGGAAGAAGCCGGCCGCGCATCCATCGACGCCGTCGGAGACGCTCTCGGTGCTGCCGATGCGCATCCGCCTGCGCACGGAGCCGACGGCGAAGGCGCCGGTGGTGGCCACGGCCACGACCGGCGAGAAGCTGACGATGCTCGAAGACCAGGGGGCGTGGGTGCGCGTGCAGGACGAGGACGGCGTGGCCGGCTGGGCCGAGCGCAACTCGCTGGAGCGCACCAGCGAGCGCGAGCGCCGCCTGGCGCGCTACGAGGCCATCAAGAAACTGCCGGCGCTCTCCGGCCTCGTCACCGACCGCACGCCGCTCTACGCCGGCCCCGGCATTTTCTATCCGCTGATCGGCGAGCTGCCGGCGCAGACGCAGGTCAAGGTGTACACGCGCGACCACGACTTTTACGCCATCGACCACGACGGCGCGATCGCATACGCGGACGTCGACGCCATCGACGTCAGCAGCGCCGGCACGCGCCAGCTCGAGGTGCGCACCGACACGACGGCGACGACGGAGTCCGCCGCGACGACGACCACCGCACAGCCGCGCCCGCCCGCCCAGCCCGCCCCGCAGCCCGCCGCCGAGGTGCCGGCCAGCGCGGATCGGAGCGGCGTCTACGCGGCCGTGCCGGCGGGCGGCACGCAGCCGGAGGAGGTCGCGCGCCAGATCCCGCGCTACCCGGCCATCGCGCGCCGGGCGGGCGTGCAGGGGGCGGTCGTGGTGCGCGGCATCGTCCGCCGCGACGGCACGATCGACAACGTCGAGGTGATCAAGGATCTCCCCTACGGCCTCGGCGAAGCGGCCGCGGAGGCGGTTGCGCGCTGGCGCTTCCGCCCGGCCACGTACCGCGGCGAGCCGATCGACGTGTACTACACGGTCACGGTGAATTTCCGATTGCAGTGAGCACGTTTTCAAGCGCTCATGCCCCAATTCCGTTTCCACGAAAAACACGGCGACCTCATCGGCGCGCACATCTCCACGAAGGGCGGCCTGCACACCGTCTTCGAGCGCGCGTCGATGATCGACGCCTCGGCCATCGCCCTCTTCGCCAAGAACTCGAATCAGTGGAAGGGCAAGGTCATGACCGACGACGACGTGGCGCTCTTCGCGAAGCTGCGCAACGTCAAGCCGATCCTCACCCACGCCTCGTACCTCATCAACCTGGCTACGACGAACGAGGAGTTCCACCGCAAATCGATCGAGGCCATGGCCGACGAGCTCGACCGCGCCGAGCGCCTCGGCATCCACGCCGTGGTCCTCCATCCCGGCGCGCACCTCGGCAGCGGCGTCGACAAAGGCATCGATCAGATCGCCCGCTCGCTCGACCAGATTCACGCCCTCGGGCCAAACCACAAAGTCGTCACGCTGCTCGAGACAGCGGCCGGACAGGGGTCGTGCCTCGGCTGCACGTTCGAGGAGCTCGGGCGGATCATCGACCTCGTCGACGACAAGCGCCGCGTCGGCATCTGCGTCGACACCTGCCACATCTTCGCCGCCGGCTACGACATCCGCACGCGCCGCGGATGGGAGCGCACGGTCGAGGAAATCGAGGAGCACGCCGGCATCGCCAAGGTCGGCGCGTTCCACCTCAACGACTCCAAGCGGCCGCTCGGCTCGCGCGTCGACCGCCACCAGCACATCGGCGAGGGGGAGATCGGCGTCGAAGCCTTCCGCCTCGTCCTCAACGACGCGCGCTTCCGGCGCATCCCCAAGCTGCTGGAGACGCCGAAGAAGGTCGAGCACGAGTCGGACCGGAAGAACCTGGCCACGCTGCGCGGCCTGCTGCGCCGGTGATATGTTCCGCCGCATGGCGGACAGCGGAACTCGTATCGATTTCAAGGACAACCAGCTCGTCGTCCCTGACGACCCGATCATTCCGTACATCGAGGGTGACGGCACCGGGCCCGACATCTGGCGGGCCACGCAGCACGTCGTCGACGGCACGCTGGCCAAGGTTTACGGCGACAAGAAGAAGATCGTCTGGAAGGAAGTCCTGGCCGGCGACAAGGCGAAGGAGGTGAAGGGCGACTACCTCCCGGAGGAGACGCTCGACGCCATCAGGTACTTCCGCGTGGCCATCAAGGGCCCGCTGTCGACGCCGGTGGGCGGCGGCATCCGCTCGCTCAACGTCACGCTACGGCAGGTGCTCGACCTCTACGCCTGCGTGCGCCCGGTGCGCTACTTCGAGGGCGTCCCTTCGCCGGTGAAGCACCCCGAGTTGGTGGACATGATCATCTTCCGCGAGAACACAGAGGACGTGTACGCGGGGATCGAATGGCCGGCGGAGAGCGAGGGGGCGAACCGGCTCATCGCCGCCATCAACGACATCGAGCGCCGCGCCGGCGCGAAGATCCGCCCCGGCTCGGCCATCGGCATCAAGCCGGTCTCGGAGTTCGGCTCGAAGCGCCTGGTGCGCAAGGCCATCCAGTACGCGATCGCGGCCAAGCGCGACTCCGTCACGCTCGTGCACAAGGGGAACATCCAGAAGTTCACCGAGGGGGCGTTCAAGGACTGGGGCTACCAGATCGCGAAGGACGAGTTCGGCGACGTGACGATCTTCGAGTCGGAGCTGAACGGCCCCGCGCCCGCGGGAAAGATCGTGATCAAGGACCGCATCGCCGACTCGATGTTCCAGCAGGTGCTGCTGCGCCCGTCGGAGTACTCGGTGATCGCCACGACGAACCTCAACGGCGACTACATCTCCGACGCCCTGGCCGCACAGGTCGGCGGCCTGGGGATGGCGCCGGGCTCGAACGAGTCCGACGAATACGCGATCTTCGAAGCGACGCACGGCACGGCGCCGAAGTACGCGAACAAGGACATGATCAACCCCGGCTCGCTGATCCTGTCGGCGGTGATGATGCTCCGGCATCTGAAGTGGTGGGACGCGGCCGCGGCCATCGAGCACGGGATTGCGAAGACCATCCGCCAGAAGAAGGTGACGTACGACCTGGAGCGGCAGATGGAAGGGGCGACGAAGCTGAAGACGAGCGAGTTCGCGCGGGCGATCGTGGAGAACGTTTAGTCGATGACGATCGCGACGAGCTCGCACGTCTCCGTGGGCAATACGAGGATCTCGCCGTAGCGCGGCTCGTTCGCGCTCCTCAGGACCGTCTGGTTCCCGCGCTGGTCGACACGCCGCAGGAAGAGCCTTTTCTCCAGCCGGACGACGGCGATCTTGTCATCCGCCGCCTCCAGGTACCGACTGGCACGGGCAAAGATCACCGCGTCCGGAAAGAGGCCGACGCCGGTCATCGCCTCGGTTCGCACCCGATAGACGCGGTTCGCGCCTTTCTTGTCGTACTTCGGAATGATCGGCTCGTCCGGAAGCTCCTCCACCTCATCGGCGACGCCGCGGTCCAGCGTGTCGTCGATGGTGCCGGCTTCGCGCGAACGCCGCTTCTTCTCTCCCGCGTCGGTGGCCAACAAACGGGTGAGGAAGTCGCTGAACTCATGGGCAAGCGCCGCATCTTTGACCGTGAGCTGGATCCGCGGCTCGTCGAAGAGGTTGCCCCACGTCGTGCGGATGCCGACGTTCACCAGGCGCTCGACCGAGTTCCACCGCGGGTTCCGGCCTTTCATGATCGCGCTGATCGTGCTTTCGCGCATCCCGGTGCGTTCGGCGAGCGTCCTCTGCGACAAGCCGGCGTCCTTCATCGCTCTCCGGAGGCGCTGACCGATCGTCATGGGTCCAACGTACTGTCGCTTTAGCGATTTTTTTCGCCGTTGAAATTCGCTGATACGCGAATTAGCAGCCGAAAAACTTCGCCAGAATAGGTATCGACACCTAAAAGTGTCTTTTAGAAGCGAATTTACTCCAGGACCCGTGCAATCGCCAAACGGCCAATCAGACCCTCACGCGCGCCGGCTGCCACGCCAGGAACCACGGCTCGCGGCGGCCGAACTTCGTGGCCAGGGCCACGCCGATGCCGAACACCGACGCGAAGGCCCAGAGGATCGTGCCGACCACCGGGATCAGGCGCAGCGCGCCGAGGATCAGCACGCCGGCGACGACCATGGCCAGGTCGCCGCGGAACCAGCGGCGCTGGGCGAGCTGCTCGCGCGTGCGCGCCCCGGCGACGAGCGTGCCCACGGCGTGGAACAGCACCACCGTGCCGTAGATCTTCGTCAGCACCGCGAACACGGCAAGCGCGAAGAGCAGAGGGATGCCGATCAGGTACGGGACGAGATAGCTGAAGACGATCGCCGTCAGCACGAAGCTCGTCACGGCCACCAGGCCGAGGGCGAAGCAGTGCAGCGGGCTGGTGCGGACCTCAATCGACGACAGGCGGATCTCGCGGCCGTTCATCAGCGTCACCACGATGGCGGCGATCATCCACACCAGCAGCAGCGAGACGATCACCGCGGTGCGGGTGATCATGGCCATCGCGCCCTGAATCGTGGCCGGCGTGTAGAGGCGTCCGCCGATGCGGCCGTCGCCGTTCGTGATCGTGCCGCCGGCGAGGATCACGTCGCCGAGGACGCGGCCGTTGTCCTCGAACGTCACGCCGTCGCCGAAGACGAGGAGGTCGCCGTCGATGGTGTCGCGCACCGTGGCCGTGCCGCGGTAGACCTGCACGTCGCCGTTCACGGGATGATCGATGACCGCGTCGCGGCCGAAGACGACGACGTTGCCGCCGCCGGCGCGATGCGTCGTAGCCGCGGGCGCGGCCAGGAGCGCGGTCACAATCGTCGCGGCGACGACCGCGAGCACGGCCAGGACGCGGCGGCTACGCATCGATCCCCCGCGGCGCACGCCGCAGCAGCAGCACGAGGACGGTGTTGACGACGACGAAGAGGACGCCGATCGTCACCTGCCACGTCAGCGGCGCGTTGCGCACCGCCGTCGAGGTCAGGCGGAAAACCTCGCGCATCATCTCCAGGCGCGACATCTCCGAGGAGAGGACGCTGAGCGGAGAGACTCCGGCGTAGATGAAGAAGAGGATCGAGAGCGTCAGCACGGCGATGGCCGACGCGGCCACGAGCGCCCACGGGCGATGCCTGGCGCCTTCCCACGGCGCGAGGGGCATGTCGCCGACGTCGAGCGGCTTGGCGTCGACCTCCAAGCCGAGGGTCTCGAACACCGCGCGGCAGGCCGCGCACTCGCGCACGTGCGCCGCGTTCCCCTCGGGGTCCTGCAGGTAACGCTGACAGGCGTCGTTCATAGCGGTTCCACGAATTCGCCGAGCGCGTCCTTGAGCAGGTTTCGGGCCCGGAACAGCTTGTTCTTCACGGTGCCGAGCGGCAGTTTCTTCATCGTAGCAATCTCTTCATACGACAGCTCGGCGAAATGGCGTAATTGGATCAGCTCGCGGTAGTCGGGCGGGAGGTTCGTCACGGCCACGTCGATGGCCGCGCCGAGCTGCTTGTTCTTCATGGCCCGGTATGGCGACACGCCGCCGTCAGGGAACTCCCGCTCTTTCCCCTCGTCGTCACCGACGGTGCGCGCGATCGGCACCTCGGCGATCGATTTCTTGCGCAGGGCATCGATCGAGGCGTTCTGGGCGATGCGGAACAGCCAGGTCGAGAATTGGTACTTCGGATCGTACCGATCGAGGGCCAGATACACTTTCACGAAGATTTCCTGGGCCAGATCGTGAGCTTCTTCGTAGAGGTGGGTGATCCGATAGACGTAGTTGATGAGGCGCTTCTCGTAGCGTCTCACCAGCTCCGTGAAACGGTCCCGATCGCCCTCGAGGATCCGCGCCACGAGCGCGCGGTCATCGAGCTGCTCACGTTCAGCCATCGTCGTTTACGAGTCCCGGAAGAAGAAGGTTTTCGGAGTGCGATGATAGCGGCTGCGTGATCGAGATTCAGCACCTGACGAAGAAATACGGCGACTTCACCGCCGTCGACGACATTTCCCTCGACGTCGCGCGCGGCGAGATCTTCGGCTTCCTCGGACCGAACGGCGCCGGGAAGACGACGACGATCCGCATCCTGGCCGGGCTCTCGCTGCCGACCGCGGGCGTGGTGCGCATCGCCGGCCACGACATCGGCGTGGAGGCGAAGGCGATCACCGGCTACGTTCCCGACCGGCCGTACCTCTACGAGAAACTGACCGGGCGCGAGCTGCTGCACTTCGTGGCCGACCTCTACCGCAAGGAATGGCGGACATGCGAGGCCCGCGGGCTGGAGCTGCTGCGCTACTTCGACCTCGGCGACTGGATCGACGCGCGCATCGAGAACCTCTCGCACGGGATGAAGCAGAAGCTCGTGATCGTCTCGGCGCTCGTGCACGATCCGGAAGTGCTGATCATCGACGAGCCGATGGTCGGCCTCGACGCGCTGGCGCAAAAGCAGGTGAAGGTGCTGCTGCGCCGGCTGGCGGACGAGAAGAAGACGGTGTTCCTGACGACGCATACGATGTCGGTGGCCGAGGCTGTGTGCGACCGGATCGCGATCATCAACCGGGGGAGGATCATCGCGACCGGCACGACCTCGGAGCTGAAGAGCGACCGGGCGTTGGAAGACGTCTTTCTGGAGTTGACGTACGAGACTGGCTGAATTTCGCGCCCGCCACCGCGGCGTCGATCCGCGCGACGTCGACCTTCTGCTTGCCGACGCCCTCGGCCGCTCCGTGGCCTGGCTCTTCGCGCATGGCGAGGCCGATGTCGATCCGGACATGATCGAGCCGCAGCTCGAGCGCCGGCGAGCCGGCGAGCCGCTGCAGTACATCCGCGGCCGCGCTGACTTCTACGGCCGCGAGTTCCTCGTCGACGACCGCGTGCTCATCCCTCGCCCGGAGACGGAGCTGCTCGTCGAGCAGGCCGTGGCGCGCGTGCCGCGCGGGGCGCGCGTCGTCGACGTTGGAACGGGCAGCGGCTGCATCGCCGTCTCGCTGGCGCTGGAGCGGCCGGACCTGCGCGTGATCGGCGTCGACGTCTCCGTCGCCGCGCTGGCGGTGGCAAAGCGCAACCGCGACCGCCTCGGCGCGCGCGTCGATTTCGCCGCGAGCGATCTGCTGGAGTCCGTGCGCGACGTCGATTTCATCGTCTCGAATCCGCCGTATATCCCCGAGGGCGACATGGCGACGTTACAGGTCGAAGTCACGTACGAGCCCCGCTCCGCCCTCACGCCCGGACCGCGCGGCACCGAGGTCATCGAGCGGCTATTGCGCAGCGGCGTGCCGGCCATCGTCGAGATCGGCTATGAGCAGCTCGATGCGATTCGGGAGCACGTCGACGACGTCATCCCCGACCTCGCCGGAATTCCGCGCGTCGTCGTATCATCCGCGCACCATGGCGGGAAATGACCGTTGTCTCTTCTGCCGCATCGTGGCCGGCGAGATCCCGGCGAAGAAAGTCTTCGAGGACGACGTTGCCGTCGCGTTCCACGACATCAATCCGCAGGCGCCGACGCATGTCCTGGTCGTTCCGCGCCGGCACATCGCCTCGCTCGACACGCTCGACGAGAGCGAAGCGCCGGTCGTCGGCATGACCCTGCACCGCGTTGCCCAGATCGCGCGCAATCTGCATCTCGAGACGGACGGCTATCGCGTCGTCGCCAACAACGGCGAGGCGGCCGGGCAGACGGTCTTTCACATTCATTTTCATTTGCTGGGCGGGCGCAACTTCGGCTGGCCGCCCGGCTAGGCAGGCGGCGGGACTCGGAATCTCGTCCCGCTGAAGGTGATCGAGCGGCTCGTCCGCTTGCGCGCCGCCTTCCGGCGCGAGAGGAAATCCTCCTTCGCCTCGCCGAGCGATGCCGGCACGTACGTCGCGCCGGCGGCGAGCGTCTTCTGCCGCTCGCGCGCGAACGCCGAGCCGCCGGCCACGATCGTCAGGTCGGGGAAGTTGCCGGCGATGAGCTGCAGGAGCAGATATCCGGCATCGAGGTGGTCGGGGTTCGTACACGATACGAACACGGCCTCGGGGCGAACCTCGTTGATGAACGAGATCAGTTCGTGGTCGGGGAGGTCGGTGAAGTAATCGATCGAGTAGCCCTCTTCGCGCAGGAGCTGCGTCAGCATCAGCGTGCCGAGGGAGAGGCGCTCGCCGGCGACGGAGACGGCGACGATGTGGCGCTCCGGATCGGGCGTGCCGGCATTGCGGTCGCCGAAGCGGATAATCAGCTCGCGGATCACGTCCTTGATGAAGTGGTCGTGCGCGGGGGTGATGCGCTTGCGGTCCAGCTCCTCCTGCGCGAACGTCAGCGTGGGGATGAAGAGATCGGTGAACATCTCCTCCATCGTGTCGGTCTCGGCGTGGCGGTCGGCGATGGCGATGGCGCCGGTGCGGTCGCGCAGCAGCAGGCGGTTGTAGAAGCTGAGGTACCCCTCCAGCGGATCCTCGGCGCCGAACATGATCGAGAAGATGCGTAGGGCCGGGATGAACTCGCCGCCGACGGTGAGGCAGACGGAGATCGGCGTGGCCAGGAGCAGGCCGACCGGGCCCCACAGCCAGCCCCAGAAGATGGCCGAGACGAGGAGGGCGATCGGCGAGATGCCGACGCGGTGGCCGACGACGATGGGCTCGACGAAGCCGCCGATCAGCTGGTCGCTCAGAACGAACAGGCCGAGGACGGCGAGGGGGACGTACCAGTTCGGGAAGACGGCCAGGGCCAGGAACGTCGGCAGCGTGGCGCTGAGGATGGCGCCGACGTAGGGAACGAAGCGCATCAGTCCGGCGATCACGCCCCACAGCAACGCGTGCGGGACGCCGAGGAGCAGCAGGCCGAGGAAGATCAGCGTGCCGAAGCCGACGTTGAGCATGGCGAAGGTGAGCAGATAGCGGCTGATGCGGTCGGAGGTCTCGCCGATGGCCTGCGTGGTCACGGTGAGGTGGGCGCGGCCGGCCAGGCGGAGCATCTTGTCGCGCAACTGCTCGCGGTCCTGCAGGAGGAAGAAGACGAGGACGATGACCAGGAAGATCGCCGCGACGCCTTCGACCGTCGGCGCCAGGTTGCGGTAGCGGTCGCGAAGGCTCGTGTCCTCGACGACGCGCACGGTGAGTGGCTTCTCTTGCGGCTGGGCAGGCTGGGTGACGCGCTGCAGGGTGCGCTCGAAGCGCTCGAAGACGGCCAGGCCGGTGGAGGTGCGCCGCAGGATGCGCAGGCGCTGCTCGACGCGGTGCAAGGCCGCGCTCTCGTTGAACTCCTTGGCCACGGCGTTGAACTGCGTGTAGATCCACCATCCGCCGAGGCCGAGGCCGCTGACGGCGATGCTCAGCGACAGCACGATCGCGCCGGTGCGGCGGATGAAGGTGCGCTCGAGGATGGAGACGATCGGGCTCAGCAGGAAGGAGAAGAGGATGGCCAGCGCCACCGGCACGACCACCGGCTTCGCCAGGTAGAGCACGGCGATGGTGACGATGGTGACGGCGAGGATGCGCCAGTTCGACGAATGCCGCCGCTCCTGCGTGGCGCGCTTGTCGCTGAACGTCGTCGGCTCGGCCACGCGCCGCATGGAGAGCGTGCGATCGAGGTCGTCGGTGTCGTCTTCGTCGAAGGGTCGCACGTGTCGCATCTTACGGCGAGATACGTGCCATGGGGATAGAGTCGTCCAATGTTCGTCGCGCGCTTCCAGTAAGTGCGTGAGCGCGCCTTGCGGCGCGCCCACGCGGCGTTACTGCTGGCAGCGCATCACGATTTCGGTGCGGATGCCGGGGTCGTCACCGGTGGCGGCGTCGGTCCCGGAGCTCCCGGCGCCGGAGTCGGCTGGGCCTTCGTCTTCCGTCCGCGGCGGCCGAGGGCGCGGCTCATCGCTTCGGCGTGCGGCGCGAGATCGGCGGTCTCGGGCCGCTTCGCCAAGCGGCGGGTCAAGGCGTAGGTCGTGAGCGCATCACTCCCCGCCTTGTTCCTCGCCGCCGCGACGCTGTGGCGGATGAAGTGCGCCAGCGCCTCGAGCTCATCGGCCACCGGGCCATAGGCGTCGGCGAAGGCGATGAGATCGCGGAGCGCGTCCGGATCGGGACTGCCTCCGCGGACGAGTGCCACGCTGTTCTTCACCGCCACCGCCGTCAGCTCGATGAACTGCGGCGGAACCGTGGCGGCGCTGACCAGCTTCCGGCCATCGCCTTTCGACGTCGGAAAGACGAAGTTCGGGATCTTCTGCCGCATAGCGCGAATCTCTTCGACGCGCGCCTGTGCGGTCTGAGTGTGAGAGGTCGGTTCACTTGTGGGCATACAAAGTTCCTTTCTTTTTTCGATTTGCTTGTGGATCAGAGCAGGCAGATCGAAACGAAAGGGGGAGCACGCCCTCGGGAGATGCGCCTCGGCGCGTCCGCGACGGCCGCGACGGCCGCGGGAGCAGACCGTCGCCGGCGCTTCAGGAGAACTCGAATACGATTGCTCGGATGCGAGGGGCAGTACTGCAGGAACCAACGCGCCGCCGCCGGCCGGGACGGCGCGATGACCGGCCGGAAGTCGCTCGGTTGCGCCACCTTCGCGACGGCGACTAACCGTGTAGAGGTGTCGCCGAGACGTTCCGATACCGCGGTGAGCCGTCCGGCCGCGTCGATCCAGTGAAGAATCGCATTCATCATGGGCAGCGGCGCGCCAGCGGCGCATTCCGGGGCCGACTCGATGGATTGCACGGTGTCGTTCAGACGAATCTGGGCGCGATCGAGCTGCGTGGCGGCATCGGCGAGCCAGTGAAAGGCGCGTTGCAGTTGATCCGCCGCCTGGACCGGCCGGCGACCCGCAAACCGCTCCGTTGCATTGATGAAGCGACAGGAGCAGTCGATCCTCCGGAGGGAAGCGTCGATGGCCCGCCGTGCGCGGCGGAGCGGACGAATCCATCCCCGCCGCGAGTGATTCACGTGTCTTGGCGAGGCGGACGAGCTATTTCTCCTGCTCACACCCCATTAGACGCACGAGTCCGCCAAAGTTTACGGCGGCCGAAAAAGTTTCCGAGCACGCCGACGGCGGCAGGATCGATGGTGAAGATTTCAGTGTCGACGCTGAAAAGTTCGGCACCGACACTGACGCGGTCAGGATCGACCCTGAGTTTTTCGATGACCACACTGACGCGGTCAGGATCGATCCTGACACGGACAGAATCGACCCTGAAAATTTCGATGTCGACGCTGAAAAGTTAGGCGTTGATACTGACGCCGACAGCATCGCTGCTGACAATGTCGGCGTCGCTCCTGACGGCGACAGGAGCAATGCCAAACGTTGCAACGTCGCCGGTGAACTCAACAGGGCTGTCGCGTCTCGTGGAGGTGAGGCCAAGCGACAGCGTCGGCAAAGCCGGCGATTGCCGGCGCGAGGACGTCGAAGTGCTCACCCCCGAGATCGTCGAGCGCGCGCGTGAGCAGGTGCCCGACCGTGGTCTGCTGCCGCTCGGCGAGGACGTCGAGCATCGCCGCCTGATACCGCGGAACGCGCGCGGCGATCATCCGCGTCCGCACCACCTCGGGCAGAACCGCCGCAGCGCGCGAGCGGAGCGCCCGCTCGATCCACTCCGCCGGCCACAGCTCGATCGCCTTCGCGATCAACTCCTCCCGTCCAACCACCGGGCCGGAACACGCCGTCGTCAGCTCGATCTCGCCCGCCGCGATCGCCGCCTTCATCTCGCCGCGCGGCCACCCGAGGAGCACGGCCGCCGCAGCGATGCTGACGAAGGAGCGTTCCTGTAGGAAGATGGTACGGATGCGTTCGAAGAGGTCGGAGTCGGGCATGACGTGGCACCTCGTCTATATCATGCAAATGATATATCTCACATATGAGATTGTAAAGGAGAGTGACGGCAAATGGCGGTAGCTCGTTCAGCCTCGCAAGTGTTCGGCGAGCGCATCCGCGAGCTGCGTCAGAAGCGGGGATTGACCCAGGTCGAGCTATCCGAGCGCTCCGGCTTCCCGCAAGGCCGAATCAGCGAGATCGAGCGCGGCGGGCGCATGCCGACGCTCAACACGATGATTCGCCTCGCGCTGGCGCTCGACTGCAAAGTGACCGATCTCGTCTCGCCATTCAGCAAAACCGAGCTCGCTTCTTTCCTGCCGAAGTGAGGCCAACCGGCAATCCGCAGTCCTATGGCCTCAAAAATCGCACTCAGGAGGTCTCGGGATGTCTCGGGATATCGACGAGAAGGTGACCCCCTTCGCTACGGCTGCGGTCAGTACTAGCCAGAGTCTTCGTCTCGGCGTCTTCTTTACCTATTCGTCCGGCCCGTCAACCTTCGGATCTTCGGAATGACATCGCTAAACTTGAACGGCTTCACGAGTATCTCAGTGTTTTCGATACCGCGCAGATGTTCCGCTATTTCCTCGAAATGCGCAGTAACAAAAAGAACAGGGATGTTCTGAAAAGGTCCACCGCGCCGAACGCTCTTTACCCAGTTCAACACCTCGAACCGGTCGTCGCCCACGACGACGTCCAAAAGTAGCAAGTCCGGATTGATATCGCTAAGGGCTCGCTGCGCGGATGCCAGGTCGGCCACTTTCGTAACATCAAAGTCGAAGTAGTCTTCCAGACCTTCACTTAATAAACCGCGATGAAACACATCGTCATCAAGCAGCAGAATCTTCGTTCTTTGGGTCATCTTGGTGCTCTCCTTGCTGCGATGGCAGTTCGACAACGAAGCGGGAGCCGGCGAGCAGTTCGTCCTCGCCAGGCCGGCTCCCCTCAGCCAGGACGGGCTCATACCATAGGCGACCACCCATCGCCTCTACGTACCGGCGCGAGATGTAGAGACCGAGACCCAACCCCTCTCGGCTATTGGTGCCGTGTCTAGTGCCTTGAACAAATAGATCGAAAATCTGCTCGCGTTCAGCGGCCCGAACGCCGGGACCGGTATCGGCGACAACAATTCGAATCGTCGTGCCCAAATCGTACGTCTCGACGGTAATTGCGCCGCTCGGGGTATACTTTAACGCGTTGTCAACGAGGTTATTAAAAACGATGTGAAGCAATTCCGGATCTGCCACGGCGCGTAATTCACCCGAAACATTTTCTTTCAGCAAAAGGCCTCTCGCTTTCGCTCTCTCTCCGGCCGCCGCAAGGACCGCGCGCAGAACACGGGCTACGTTGACAGGCGCCTTATTGACGCTGATCTCCTTAATATCTAATGTTGAAAATCGTAATACGTTGTCGGTCAGCGTCGTAAACTCACGTACCTTCTGCTCCAGTTGTGAGTAATAATAATCAAATTTCGCAACAGCGTTCTTTCTGCGAAACAAATCGGCTATCAATATTATGCTGTGAACCGGACTTTTTAGTGCGTGAGAGAAAATATTCAGAAACTTTCGCGCAATAGTCTGTTCGAGACCCGCGGAGTCAATGAAAATCAGCATCCGTTTGTTTCGGTCGCCCCGAAACGTTAATGGCGCGCTCGTAATGATCACGGGTTTCAAGGCGCCCCGCTTATCGCGAAGCCGGCCAGCGAACTCAAATCCGCCACGCTCCCTGAGCTGCGAGTACTCGTTGGCGCTCTCGGGCGAAAAGAATCTGATTATCGGTGTACCTTTAGCGGCGCCTCCGACCATCGCTTCGAAGCGACTGTTACTCAGAGTGATAGAGCCGTGCGAATCAACAATGACAAAACCGCCCTGGATATTCGAGATGATGTCTTCTTGCAGTCGCCTTGCGGCGTCGGAGTCCAGTTGGATCGAGCGATCGAGCCACGCCATCAAAAGAAATAAGCAGAAGCAAAAGAGTGCGCTGACGACGAGAACGCTATATGTGCGATTCGTTCCGGCGCTATCAAAAATAAAGCACGCTATTTTGTGTCCGCCGATCGGCACCGTGAATGCTGTGGCTTTACCTATCTCGAAGCGTTGAATTCCCCCCTCGATGTCATGTTCGCGATTTCTAATCGCGATACCGAGCTGGGTGCGAAGCTCTGTCCCTATCGGTTTCGCGGATTCTATGGCATGTCTGTCAATGTCATATGTGGCATATGCATTACGCGTAGAACGCCACAGCTCGCCGAGATGGAGATCTGCCCACAAACCTGCGAAAGGCTCCAATTGTCTATCAACGGCGATCATGCCGCACAAATCGTGATGCTTATTTCGAATAAAGATGCTGTAAGTGCAGACCAGGCCACCTCCGGTGACATCAATGTAAGGTTCACTTCTACGGAAGTCGCCTGATGCCCGTCGGGTTTCGCGAAAATAGGTCCTGTCAACGAGGCTACGTAGCGGAGGAAATTTCTGAGAGTAAGTAATCAGTTGATTGGCGGAATCGCGATTGATGATTCGTACAAAGTCACCACACCCTATATAGTAGGATTGATATAGTTTACCGATGTCGGGCGTAGCGAGCGTTGACCGAAGGTAGCGCTCAGCGAGCTTCGAAAAGACGAGTTCACGACGTAGTCGGAGGCTCAGAACTTGTCCATTACTAGTGTCGACGACTGGGGCGGGGATGAAAACGAAAGATGGCGAATTTCTTGTGCCGGTCGACGTTTCGACCGATGGATAGGAAGGAAGGTCGTGCTGTCTGACAATGTCGAGGCCAAGAGATTGCAATGGCAGGTCTGCGAGGCGCGGATTCGAAAGCGCTTGTAGCAATATCTGCGGATCCTGAATCTCCTCGAGCGGGTGTGATTGGTTAATGTTTAAGACGCCGTCAGGTAACGCCGGAATCGCAAGGCTCTCGAGGTGCTCCTTCGCTTGGAACAGCTGGCGCCTAATCGATTCGGTTCGCTGTTTCTCAGCGGGAGTGTCAAATGGGAACTTTCGAGCTACCTCGCTGGTAAGGGTTACAATGAACCCCAGATCCTCGGACAGCGATCCTTCGTATTTACGCGCGATGAGATCGTCATGCAGATGCGCGACCGCCCATAAGCTAATAAAAAGCCAACTGGAAAAGAACAGCACTAGAAGCAGGAAAACGAAGAGTAGGATGTGCCGGAGCTGCGGTCGCCCCTCGAAGGGGTTCTTAATCCGGCGAATCACCGTTTTCATGATAGGCGACTCGGATGACTATGCCGCTGTTAGTGATCTCGCCTCTCGGTCATAAGCAAGCCATTGCTCTTGGCGTAGCGGCTCGTCCTTGACTTCTTGAAGCCACGCTACCAGCAGAAAGTGGACTTCACGTTTGTCTCGCGTATCGCCAGGAACGATTTGACTCAGTTCGAACAACAATTCATGTAATTGCTGATGTGAAATTGGATCGGGCATCGAGCGGTAGAGGTCGGCGGCTGTGGTGGAGAAGTTTAAGCCGCCGCGATAAGCTTCGAAGAAGCTCTCAAACGCTTTGACAAAGTGACGCTGCTTCAGGGAACGAAGGCCACTCAGAAAAGCAAGGCGATTCTGTGCCATTTCGTACTCTGCGCCAACGACGGATGAATCATAGATTCTCGCGGAACGGTCACTCCCCGCAAAACGTGAAAGAGCCATCACTAACCAATAATTGAGGCTGACACCGTTGCGCCCGGCGTGCCGCGCGAGGTGATAATGTAATGCGGGTGGAATGCGCAAGTTGATAATGCCCGTATGATCCAACGGAAGTGGCAACGGGATAGGAAGTTGCTCCTCATAGCGGCTTGAGAGCCACAGCTCGCGGGCGATATTTAGCTCAGCCACGGCTTCCTCCGCGCTTTCGCCTTGCGCGCTACAACCTGGAAGATCGAGGTGTTCAACAAGAAACTGGCCTTCTTCGGACGGCGTCAGCGTAATAGGATATCGAAGCGCAAGATAGTGCTCCAACGACTTGTCCGTTTGCCCGTGAGGACCGCTGCGCCGAGTAGTGGATAGACGCTTTAACCCGTATTCTAGGGGAAGGTAATTTGCGTGGTTGAAGAGTACTTCGTTCAGCAGGCGGTTGAGACTAAGATCGCAGTCGCGCGCAGTTTCTTCAAGAGCAGAGTGAAGACAAAGCGGTACCCTCAGCATTAGACGGCCGCTGGGCATCTCCTCGAGCGGTTCTGGAATCCTTTCGGCAGCAAGAAGCTTGCTTTCAAGCCAAAGCTCTCGAGCCTCCCGGAGGCCCGACAGCGCCTCGTCAATCGTATCGCCTTGGGTTGCACAACCCGCGAGATCGGGATGACGGGCGAAATAGCCCCCTTCGGAGTCAGGGGTGAGCTCCGTCGGATAGCGAAGCGCGAGATAGTACGCGAGATCCTTTTGCGCATCAGGCATTAGCAACTCCTAACTGACAACTAATCTTGGAAACAAAGCTCAAGAATGCCTCGTGCCACGAGTTTCTTAAACATTACGAATAACTGCGCCTCATCAGAATCTTCACTTCTGGGCCCCCGCCGCCGCGAGACGGCATGGCCTCCTCGCGATTTCGCGATCCGCAAACCAGACCGCGGACGGAATCGGCCCCCTCTCGGTACGTTGCCGGACCGACGACGGACGACGAATTTGGGTCGAGAAGCTCCGCACAGGGTCCTTCTAGTTGCTACTCAGAGCGATGGCACTGCATATAGTGCCATCAAGTCGTGATGTTGTCAAGGGTTTGGTCAAGTGTGTATATCATCATTCGAATCAATAGTTTAGGTGAGATATGAGCATGCACCGTCAGATCGAGGGGGGTGGATGACGGTATAACGCCGACCGCACACGTGTCATCTGTCCTCTGAGCGGCTCGAGAACTGTGGTTGGAGAGTGAGATAGTTGCTGCGCAACTGCCTTGAGCCGGGCCACTGCCTCATCGATCCGTTTCGAACTTGGCGCGCAACCGGGAAGGTCGCGCAGAAAAGCAAAATAGCCTCCTTTACGCGAGATCCGTTGCCGGACACGAGTGGGCTCCCTGCTAATCCTGGAGTCGAAGCTCAAGAATGCTCCGTTCCACGAGTTTTTTGTAATTGATCAGCAATTCGCGCTTTATAGGAATGGTTATTAGGATACCTCTGTGAACATGTCCCCAGATGGCATGTCCTTTCGAGGTTTTTCGTTCTTGGAATCCACACGCGCGGAGAAGAATAGCCGCCTCCTGGTAGCTTCTCGTACCGGGCCGACGAAACTCTTCCAGAAGCTCCTCGCACCTACTACTCATCATCCGGTCCTTCCTTTCCGGGAATGCTGTTAGTCCCGCAGGCAAGATGGTCCAGTGGCACTATATCTAGTGCCAAGGCCCCGTCATACAGGGCCATCGACACCTCGGGCTGGCACTTACCGTTCGGCCTATGGAGCTGCGGGTGAATCTTGGCTCTTCTGGCTGGTCACGCCCGTACTCGTGACGCTCGCGCCCGCCGAAGCTCGCGCAGGTCAAGGCCATGCCGACGAAAACGAGGATCGACATTGCCGGAAACGTCGTATTCATTTGATGAGTCAGGCTGATGTACTTTCCTTTACGGAGTGACCGTACTCGACATTTCCCTACCCCTGCGTAGCCGAAATCAAGAAAGTAAGTCCCTGCTGCTGGTTAGAGTGGTATCGATGGGAGATGGCCAGCGCGAGCGCCCTTTGCGGCGTGGTTCTCCCGTCTCCCAGTCCTGCGACGAACGAATGTAATCCGAGGAATGCCGCGGTCGATATGCTAGGCGAAGGCGATAGCGATGACACCCGATGCTTCTCGATCGGTTGTTCGACACGGCCAGAGGGTTCGCCGAACCGCGGTTTCGGCTATGCCGAGGTAGGGAAAGCGGTAATCCGGGACTCTCCTACTTCGTATGAAGGCAACTTGGTACGGACACCCCTCGCGCCGTCCGCTGAAGATCTTCGCCTCCGATCCAATGGCGGGACGCACCTCCGGCAATCGCGTTACCATTGAGATCAATGACGAACCGCTCCGGCCCGGCCCGTCCGGTGAGCGGCTGGAAGTCATCGACTACGACGGGGCACATCGCCGCTTCTATAAGCCGGTCGACCTCGACGAGCGGGCCATCCTCATTCAAAACGGCCTCGATCCTAGCGAATCGGACCCGCGGTTTCACCAGCAGATGGTGTACGCCGTCGCTATGAAGACGCTTGAGAACTTCGACAACGCCCTCGGTCGTCCGCTGTCGATGAAGCGGCACGGTCGGAAGCTTCGCCTCTTCCCGCACGCGCTGCACGGCGCGAACGCGTTCTACGATCCGGAGATTCACGCGGTTCTTTTCGGCTACTTCCGCGCCGATCGCACGAATCCCGGTCCGAATCTGCCTGGTGGCAATATCTTCACCTGTCTCTCGCACGACATCATCGTTCACGAAATGACTCATGCGATCGTGCATCGCCTGCGACGACATTTTCTGGAGCCGAGCAATCGCGATGTCATCGCATTCCACGAAGGGTTCGCGGATATTGTCGCGCTGCTCCAGCATTTCAGTTTCACCGAACTTCTGCGCGATGAGATTCAGAAGACTCGCTCAGATATCCGCTTACCGAATCACCTTGTGCAGATGGCACGCCAGTTCGGATTTGCGACCGGAACTGGACAGGAGCTGCGAAGCGCGCTCGATAAGGACCCCGACCCGAAGCTCTACAACACCGTGATAGAGCCTCACCGACGCGGCTCGATTATGGTCGCCGCTGTTTTCGACGCGTTCTTCAACATTTACCTCCGCCGCATTCGCGACCTAATTCGTATCGCCACAGGCGGTACGGGTGAGCTCCCAGCCGGCGATCTGCACCCTGATCTCGTGAGGCGTATCGCGGACGAGGCATCGAGCACGGCGCAGACACTGCTCACGATGTGCATTCGCGCGTTCGACTACCTGCCGCCAGTCGACATCACATTTGGCGACTATCTCCGCGCGCTCGTGACGGCGGATTATGAACTCTTCCCCGAGGACAAGCTGCGCCGGCGCAGTGCCATGATTGAGGGATTCCGGCTACGCGGAATTTACCCTGCCAATATCAATTCGCTGGCCGAGGAGGCGTTGCTGTGGGAAGTACCAGAGGGCATACCAGCTCTGCCGGTCAATGACAGGAAAATCATCAACTGGATCGTCCGAAGCACAGAGAAGGTTAGTCGTCAGGCGGGTCGCGCGCGCAAAACGACAACCAATCGTTACGAGGAGTCACCGGAGGACACGCTTGCCGAGGAGACGATGTTGAGCAAGGACGCGCTTTTTTTTGCACTCGGCGCATGGGCAGATGCGAACGCGCCGAAGCTGCATCTCGATCGCACGCGCCCACTCCAAGTCGCGGGCGTCCACACTGTCTATCGCGTCGCGCCCGACGGCAGTCTGCTCATCGAACTCGTCGCGCAGTTCGCGCAACAGAACCGCGATAAAGTGGAGAGTCTTGGCGGACTGCCGATGCGTGGTGGAACTACAGTGGTGGCGTCGCTCGATGGAACAGTACGCTACGTTGTCGCTAAACCGTTGCCTTCGCCGAGGATCAGCAGGGACAAGCAAAAAGAAGCAGCCCGTCGCGAGGAAGAGCAGATGGCATACGTAGCGACCCTTGACGGCCGTGACGTGCAACTTCCCTACATGTCGACCAAGGACATGCTCGAACGCATGCGCCTGCGGATGAACTTTGCCTCGCTTCACGGAGGATTCTGATGGCGACCAAAAGGAAAACGCCACCAGCGACGAAAGCATCATCTTCGAGGAAGACGTCCAATTCCACAAGGATGACGACCGGGAACGGGACGGCTACAATGAAGAACGGCATCTCCGTCCGTATGTACGATGTCGGCTTCGGCGACTGCTTCCTCGTCACAATTCCAACAAGCAACGGAGATCGGCGAATCCTCTTCGACTGCGGTTCCGTGGCCAAAGGGAGGAAGGACATGGATACGGTCGTCGATACGCTGATCCGCGACGTCGGCGGCCCCGACGAGGCCCGGATTGACGTGGTGGTCTGCACGCACCGCCACAAAGACCACGTCGCAGGATTCTCGCGGAAAGAGTGGGCAAACGTCGACGTAGGCGAAGTGTGGATGCCGTGGACGGAATCCGACGAACCGGAGGCAATTCGCATTCGCGAAGCGCAGGCACGGCTCGCGCTCTCGCTCGACGCGCATTTGCAGCGGCAGGCCGCCCTCGCTGCCACGCCCGCGGATCGTGAACGCTACGAAAGCGCGCGTGAATTCACGTTGAATGCAACCGGTAACGAGACTGCAATGGAAACGCTGCACGAAGGATTTAAGGGGCGCACAGATATTCTGCGCCGGTTTCTTCCCGAGAAAGACAAGGATGGCAAGATCCTCGATACGCTGAAGACCGATCTTCTGCCCGGCGTGACGATCCATGTCTTTGGGCCGTCGCGCGACGAAAGAGCTATTCGTGACATGGACCCGCCAGCGGGCAAGACCTACATGCAGTTCGCGGTCTCGACTGAAGAGGGTTCCAATGCGCCAGACCCCTTCAGTCGCGACTGGTGGGTACGCAATCACAAGACGGTATCCGAAACGGACAAAGTTCATATTGCGCGGTTCAGTGACGGCTTCTCCACGGTTGTTGCCGGATCGCTGGATTCCGCCGTCAACGGAACATCGCTGATGTTGCTGCTGCAGTTCCGCGACAAGTACCTATTCTTCCCCGGTGATTCACAGTGGGGAACGTGGAATGCAGCGATGGAAAACAATAAGTTCTACGAGCTCATGAAACGTGTCCAGTTCTACAAGGTCGGCCATCATGGCAGCCACAATGCGACCCCGATCCAGTTCGTCGAGAAGACGATCCGTAACCAAATCGTATGTATGGCGTCGACTCGATCGATGAAGAACTGGCCGCACATCCCGCTCACAAAACTGATGGACAACCTTGCCAAGCGCGGAGCAGTGGTGAGGAGCGATCAGCCACCCGCGAGGTCCGACGTCTTTCTTGTCGGCGACGGGATTATCGACACATTCATCCCCCTTTAGAGGCCTCCTTAGCGGATTATTCATCCTACTCTCCAAAACGCTGAGCGTGATGTAAGCAGATGCGGTGAGCCGAGCTTCTCGGCGATGGAAGGCGCGAGGCTCGGATTGTCAGGATGAGATGAAGGTGCAGACCGACCTGTGCGCTTTCTAGGAAGGTGGTGACACGTTCACCTTAGATGTTCGAGAGAAGATGATCGGCGCATGGACGAGGTGGGCGTTTCGACGGGCTCGAAGAATAGCCGTGATGAATCGCAGAAAAGATGGAGTTCGAGAGGGATACCGTTGGCCGACGGAAATGGAAGCTCACAGTTAGACTTCAGATCGGCGCGTGCAATGTCGTCACAGCGCGTCTGGGCGCAGCTCAGTTCGTTCGGTTTTCGCCGCACGCTGCATGCTGTCGCGGGCTAAATGGCAAGATCACCGCGGCCGGTCCGCCGCGTATCGGCTCAGCATCGCTGACTCCGGCAGTCGGCGGCAGGAAAGAAGATCAGTCACTTGCTTCCGTCTGTTTCCGTCTGCACCGAAGGTGCCCGCCGCGAGCCAACTTTCCTGGCGTGAGTGTGTCTAGTGCGTGTCTAGTTGGTTCACTTCTACACTGCTGCGGACAAGTCGAGACCGAGGTAAACTGCTGGCGAAAGGAGATATCCGCGTATGTCCCGAGACAGACGCGGAGATCGCACTCAGGAGGTCGTCGGTTCGAGCCCGATCAGCTCCACCAATCCGACATTCCTCGACGCCGGCGTGCAAGGTCGGCGTTGTTGTTTGTGCGGACGCTTGCCGGCGTCGGCGGTATCATGCAGCTGTCTAGTTCGATGACTAGGTGAAAGGGTCGGCGAAGTGGCGCGAAGAAAAGAATCCAGAACGTGGCCGGTGCAGGACGCCAAGGCGCGCTTCAGTGAATTGCTGGAGGCCAGCATCACCAAAGGGCCGCAGATCGTCACTCGGCGAGGAGTGGAGATGGCCGTCCTCGTACCCGTCGATCAATGGCGTCGACTGGAAGAAACGACACGCCCGACGTTGAAAGAGCTCTTGCTCTCCACCGCACCGCGAGCGGAGATTCCTGTGCCGGCGCGCCGAGCTCAGCGTCGGCGGGAACCGCCTTCGTTGGATTGAGAGAACTTGTACCTTCTCGACACGAACGTCGTATCCGAATTGCGTAAGCCGCGTCCGCACGGCGCGGTCGTCGCTTGGGTCGACCGAACGGCAGACGAGGATCTTCACCTCTCAGCCGTGACGCTGGGCGAGCTGCAGGCGGGTGTGGAAATCACTCGTGAACAGGACCCGAACAAAGCTGCCGAGATCGAGGCTTGGATCGATCTTGTCGCGCAAACCTGAAACGTTCTTCCGGTTGATGCCCGCATCTTCAGGTTTTGGGCAACGCTGATGCACCGGCGCCCCGATCACCTGATCGAGGATGCGCTGATCGCCGCCACGGCGATCGTGCATCACCTGACCGTTGTCACGCGAAACACTCGTGACTTCGCCATCTTTCAGGTCGAGACGTTGAATCCGTTCGCAACGAAGTGAGCTCGAACGAGGGCTAGCGCGTCTTACGCCACCGCAACACCGGCTGTCGCGCCGCCCTCGCCTCGTCGAGCCTCCGCACCGGCGTCGTATGCGGCGCGGTGCGGACCAGTTCCGGGCGCTCGGCGGCCTCGGCGGCGATGGCGATCATGGCGTCACAGAAGGCGTCGAGCTCCTCCTTCGGTTCGCTCTCGGTCGGCTCGATCATCAGGGCGCCGGCGACGATCAGCGGGAAGTAGATCGTGGGGGGGTGGAAGCCGTAGTCCATCAGGCGCTTGGCGATGTCGAGCGTGGCCACGTGGTGCTCCTGCTGCTTCTTGTCGTTGAACACGACCTCGTGCAGCGTCGGCGCGTCGTAGGGCAGGTGGTAGTGGCCGCGCAGGCGGGCGCGGATGTAATTCGCGTTCAGCACCGCGAGCTGGGCGATTCTCCGCAGGCCGGTCGGGCCCATGGAGCGGATGTAAGTCAGCGCGCGCACGAGCACGCCGAAGTTGCCGTTGAAGGCGCGCATGCGGCCGATGGAGTCGGGGTAGTGGTGCTCGAGATAGAACGTGCCGTCGGCGCGGCGCTCCACGCGCGGCGTCGGCAGATACGGCACCAGGCCCGCGCTCACGCCGACCGGGCCGGCGCCCGGGCCGCCGCCGCCGTGCGGGGTGGAAAACGTCTTGTGCAGGTTCGAGTGGATGACGTCGATGCCCATGTCGCCGGGGCGGGCCATGCCGACGAAGGAGTTGAGGTTCGCGCCGTCGCAGTAGAGGTAGGCACCCTTGGCGTGAAGGATGTCGGCGAATTTGCGGATGTCGGGCTCGAAGACGCCGAGCGTGTTCGGGACGGTGATCATCAGCGCGGCCACGTCCTCGTTCACGGCGTTGGCGAGCGTCTCCACATCGACGTTGCCGCGCGCGTTCGACTTCAGCTCCTTGATCTCGTAGCCGGCGAACGCCGCGGAGGCCGGGTTCGTGCCGTGGGCGGAGTCGGGGATGAGCACGTACTTGCGCGGATTGCCGCCGCGCGCGAGGGCGCGGTGGATCAGCAGCACGCCGGTCAGCTCGCCGTGCGCGCCGGCCACCGGCTGCAGCGTCACGGCCGGCATGCCGAGGATCTCGCGCAGGGCCTGCTCGAGATTCCACAGCAGCTCGAGGTTTCCCTGCACCTGGTGGTCGGCCTGCAGCGGATGCGAGAGCGCGAAGCCGGGGACGCGCGCGATCTCCTCGTTGAGCCGGGGGTTGTGCTTCATCGTGCACGAGCCGAGCGGGTACATGCCGGCGTCGATCGACACGTTCAACTTCGACAGCCGCGTGAAGTGGCGGATGACGCCGACCTCGGAGATCTCCAGCTCTTCGTCGATGAGGCCGCGCGTCAGCGACGGCGGCAGGGCCTCGGCGTCCTCGGGGACGTCGAGCGGCGGCAGCTGATAGCCGCGGCGCCCGCGGTTGGAGTGCTCGAAGATGAGCCCTCCGCGGGCGGCGGTTTTCGCGGAGGTCGCGACTTCTTCGGGTTCGAGTACGGTGGTCATCTCCGCTCCCTTGCCACGGCCGCGGTGAGCGCGGCGGCGTAGCGGTCGAGCTGCTCCTTCGTGTGGAGCTCGGTCACGGCGACGAGGAAATCGTGGTCGTGGCCGAGGAAGAAGTCGGACAGCGGAATGCCGCCGAGAATCTTCTCGTGCTCGAGGTCCATCAGGATCTCCTTCGCCGGATACGGCGTGCGGACGACGAGCTCGTTGTAGATCGGGCCGCTGAACGGCAGCGACACCGACGCGATCGCGGCGAGCTGCTTGCGCAGATAGGCCGCCTTCTGCAGGCACTGACTCCCGACCTCGCGCAGGCCGGCTTTCCCCATCAACGAGAGGTACATGTTCGCGGCCAGGGCGATGAGCGCCTCATTCGTGCAGATGTTCGACGTGGCCTTGGCGCGGCGGATGTGCTGCTCGCGCGTGGCCAGCGTCAGAACGTAGGCGCGCTTGCCGTCGACGTCGACGGTCTCGCCGACGAGGCGGCCCGGCATGTGCCGCTTCAGCTCGTCCTTGACGACCATGAAGCCGACGTACGGCCCGCCGAACTGCGTGGGGATCCCCCAGGCCTGTCCTTCGCCGACGCAGATGTCGAAGCCATGCGCGCCGGGCGGCGTAACGATGCCGAGCGACGTGGCCTCGCAGACGACGGCGATCTTCACCGCGCCCGCGCCGGTGGCGACGTCGACGACGGCGTCGTAGTCCTCGATCACGCCGAGGAAATTCGGCGACTGCACCGCGATGGCGAAGACGTCGCTCGTGCAGGCGGCGCGCAGCGCGGCCGTGTCGACGCGGCCGTCATTCGTCCAGCCGGCCTGCACGATCTCGATGCCGAGGTTCTGCACGTACGTGCGCAGCGTCTCGACGTATTGCGGGTGCACCGACTTGGCGACGATGACCGTGTTGCGCCCCTTGGCGACGCGCTGCGCGAGGAGCACCGCTTCGCAGAGCGCCGTCGATCCGTCGTAGAGCGAGGCGTTGGCGACGTCGAGCCCGGTCAGCAGGCACTGATGCGTCTGGTACTCGAAGATCGACTGCAGCGTCCCCTGCGAGACCTCGGGCTGGTACGGCGTGTACGAAGTGAGGAACTCGGCGCGGGTGAGGAGCTGGTCGATGCACGCCGGCTGGTAGTGAAGGTAAGCGCCGGCGCCGAGGAAGGAGAGGTGGTCGGCGGCGCTCTTGTTCTTCGCGGCCAGGCCGCGGAACCAGCGCCGCGACTCGATCTCCGACCACGGCCCGGGGAGGTCGAGCAGGCGATCGAGCTTGACGTCCGCTGGGATCGTGTCGAAGAGCCGCTCGATCGAGTCGACCCCGATCGTCTTCAGCATCGCGGCGATGTCGGCGGAGGCGTTGGGGATGTAGCGGTGGGTGTTGCTGTCGTCGAGGGGATTCGGCAATGTCATCGATGCGACCTAGTGGGACTCAGTTTGGATGTAATCCTCGTACTCCTGGGCGTCCATCAACTCGTCGTACTCGCTCGGATCGGCGAGGCGGACCTTGATCATCCAGCCGTCGCCGTAGGGGTCGGTGTTGACGAGCTCCGGCTTGTCGCGCAGCAGATCGTTGACTTCGAGGACCTCGCCGGAGACGGGGGCGAAGAGCTCGGAGACGGCCTTGACCGACTCGATGCTGCCCATCTCGTTGTCCGCTTCGAGCTGCGTGCCCGGCTGCGGCAGCTCGACGAAGACGACGTCGCCGAGCTCCTTCTGCGCGTAATCGGTGATGCCGATGGTGCCGACGTCGCCGTCCATGTGCACGTACTCGTGGCTTTTCGCGTATTTGCTGTCTTCGGGCGTCATGCGGTCGGACTCCTCTATTTACGTCGCTTGTAGAAAGGCGTGGGGACGACGCGGGCCCGGGTCTCTCTGCCGCGGATCAGGACCATGAACTCTGTGCCGGGCGCCGATTTCTCCAGCGGAAGATACGCGAGGCCGATCGGTTTTTTCAATGTCGGAGAGTGGGTGCCGCTGGTGACGACGCCGATCTCCTCCCCGCCGTCGACGACGGGGTAGCCGTGGCGGGCGATGCCGCGGTCGACCATCTCGAAGCCGACGAGCTTCCGCCGCGGCCCCTCGGCGTTCTCGCGCTCGAGGACATCGCGGCCGTAGAAGTCGCCTTTGTCGAGCTTGACGATCCATCCGAGGTCGGCCTCGAGCGGGGTCGTGGTCTGGTCGATGTCGTTGCCGTAGAGGGCCATCTTGGCTTCGAGGCGCAGCGTGTCGCGCGCGCCGAGGCCGCAGGGCTTGACCTCGCCGGTCTCGATGAGCTTGCGGAAGATGCGCTGCGACTCGGACGGCGCGATGTAGAGCTCGAAGCCGTCCTCGCCGGTGTAGCCGGTGCGGGAGATGATGGCCGGCACGCCGTCGACGTGGCCGCGCGTGAAACGGTAGTACTTGATCGCGGAGAGGTCGACGTCGACGAGCGGCTGGAGGATGCGCTGCGCGTTCGGGCCCTGCAGGGCTAGCTGCGCGTAGTTCGGCCCTTCGTTTTTGACCTCGACGTCCATCGTCTTGGCCACGTCGGCGAGCCACTCGAAGTCCTTGTCCTGGTTCGCGGCGTTGACGACGACGAAGTAGTCGTCCGCGCCCATGCGATAGATGAGGATGTCGTCGACGAAGCCGGCGGTCGGGTAGAGGAGGCCGTTGTACTGCGCGCGGCCGTCCTCGAGCTTGGAGACGTCGTTGCACGTCGATTTCTGCAGCAGCTCGAGGGCGTCGGGACCTTTGACGGTGATCTCGCCCATGTGCGAGACGTCGAAGAGGCCCGCGGCGGTGCGCACGGCCTCGTGCTCCTCGAGGATGCCGCTGAACTGGACGGGCAGCTCCCAGCCGCCGAAGTCGATCATCTTGCCGCCCAGCTCGTGCTCGAGAGCGTTGAGGGGTGTTTTTTTCATGCGGCCTCCCGAAGCGACCGCGTAAGCTAACATGGAACGTCGTGGAACGGGAGTGCGGGTGATCAACGAGATCGGTGACTTCCTCGACTACCTGACTTACGAACGTAATGTATCGGGGAACACGGTCGCCGCGTACCGCAACGACCTCGAATCGTTCGTCGCCTTCCTCTGCAACGACTACTTCACGATGGCGCGCGACCAGATCGATCTGCGCCGCATCGACCACCTGGCCGTGCGCGCCTACCTCGCCCACCTGGCCCGGCGCAAGCTGAGCCGCTCGTCGATCGCCCGGCACCTCTCGGCGCTGCGCTCGTTTTTCAAGTACCTGATGCGCGAGGCGGTCGTCGACGCCAATCCCGCCCGCACGGTGGCGACGCCGAAGCGCGAGAAGCATCTGCCGTCGGTGATGCAGCCGTCAGACATCGCGCTGCTGCTCGAGCAGCCCGATCTCTCCACGCCGCTCGGCCTGCGCGACCGCGCTTTCCTCGAGCTGCTCTACGCCTCGGGGCTGCGCATCGCGGAGCTTGTCGGCATCGACATCGACGACGTCGAGCTCCGGGCCCGCCTGGTGAAGGTGCGCGGCAAGGGGGCGAAGGAGCGCATCGTCCCCTTCGGCTCGAAGGCCGAGGAGGCGATGCGGGCCTGGCTGCCCGCGCGCGAGGCGCCGGCCGAGGAGGCGGCGCTGTTCACGAACTACCGGGGCGGGCGCATCACCCAGCGCAGCGTGCGCCGGCTCTTCGACGGCTACGTCCGCGCGGCCGCGCTGCGCGCCGGGATCTCGCCGCACACGATGCGCCATTCCTTCGCCACGCATCTGCTGAACGCCGGCGCGGACCTGCGCGCGATTCAGGAGCTGCTCGGCCACGCGTCGCTGTCGACGACGCAGAAGTACACGCACTTGAATGACTGGGAGTTGATGAAGGTGTATCGGAAGGCACATCCGCGGGCGGTGGCGACGACCGGAACTAAGAACTAACAACTAAGAACTAACAACTAAAATCCCCCCGTGATCCGCGCGATCGTCCATCAGGGTCTGATCGGCAATTCCGTCGAATATTTCGCGGCCATCGCCGGGCCGGACGTCGGCCGCCGCTTCTTCTTCGAGCAGATCAACACGGCGCGCGGCGACGTCGTCCGCTACTTCGGCGGCGCCTCCGAGATCGTCCTCAACCCCGAGGGCGTGCGCTTCCGCGGCAACGGCGGCATCTTCGGCGAGTACATGTTCGGCGGGCACCTTCCCGTCGGCGACCTCCTCAACGACGAAGTCGTCAACCGCCTGGTCATGTACGGCGCCACCACCGACCCGCGCTCGCACGAGCTGCGCTTCACGCCGAACACCGAGGGCTTCGAGACCTTCGACAACCTCTTCCTGCAGGGCAACGCCGTCGCGAACTACTTCTTCTTCATCGACGACCACAAGCGCTTCGAGTACGTCGAGGAACGGCAGGAGCAGACCGTGCGCACGGCCGGCAAGCTGCTCAAGCGCTCCCGGCGCGTCGGAGCCGGGCAGTTCCTCGCTCTGGCCCACGAGATCCTCGACCACCTCGGCGAGCCTTCCTCGACGGTCGTCCTCGTCCGCATCGTGCAGCGCGACAACCAGCGCTTCTACGACCTCTGCCGCGAGGCCTACGCCGCGCAGCAGTCGATGGACGATGCCGGCGAGGCCGAGGGCGTCGACACCTACCAGCGCGAGCGCATCCAGATCGACGTCATCTACCACCACCCCGACAACCAGCAGCTCATCGACGAGTACAAGCGCATCCTGGCCTCCTGCGCCGGCAGCGCCATCAGCCCCTCGGCGCGGGCGCGGCTGATGCGCCTGCGCACGCTCTCGCTGCGCAACGAGGTGCCGCTGTCGATCTTCGACACGCTCGAGGAGATCGTCCTGCAGGAGCACCACGTCTCCGGCACCGGCGAGGAGGAGCCCGACTACATCTCCTCCACCCGCGAGATCCTCGGCGGCTTCCTCCTCGGCAAAACGATCAATCGGAAGCTCTCGTCGCTGGACATGATCCAGCTCATGGAGAACAAGCAGCGCGCCGCCGCGAACCGTGACCAGACGTTCGAGGAAGTCTTGCTCGAGACCGGGAAGCTCATCGACGAGATCGGCCGCGAGGAGGAGGACTTCGAGCGCCTGGAGTCGTTCGGCGAGCTGATCACGCTCTTCGACCGCATCGACCACACCACCACGCTGATCAACCGCCTGGCCTTCATGGACGACGTGGAGCTCTCGCTCGAGCAGGTGCGCTCGCTCATCGGCAACATGCAGGTCTTCGAGGGGCTGCAGCGCGGGCTCTTCCAGGCCCTCTTCATCAATCCGATCGTCACGAACGACTACGCGCTGTCGTACGGGAAGAAGAAGCTCTACGCGCTGACGCTCGGCCTCATCTCCATCCAGAACGCCGAGGCCTCGCTCGCGGACGTCACGCAGTCGATCGCGGCCATCAACCGCGGCGAGCGCGCCTACTTCGCCATCTACGAGCTGTCCCGGCGGCGCATGGCCAACTTCTACCTGGAGCTGAACACGGCCGAGGGGCGGGAGACGTTCCGGCGCGAGATCAGAGGGGAGATGGCCCACGATCCAGAGATGGCCGAGCTGCAGCACGAGGTCACCGACTCGCTGCTCGAGGAGGTCATCACCAAGATCCGCCTGGAGGCCTTCTACATCAACCAGCTCCTGCCGCGGATCATCGAGGAGCAGGACGCCAGGCTGCGCAGCGACTTCCTCTCCAACTCCGGCCTGGACCGCTTCCAGATCGAGGAGCTGGAGAGCGAATACTTCGAGATGCGCGCCTTTCCGGCGCAATTGTTGGATGCCATTCAGAAGCCATGACGAACCGCCTCGCCCAGGAAGTCTCGCCGTACCTGCTGCAGCACGCGCACAACCCCGTCGACTGGTACCCGTGGGGCGAGGAGGCGCTGGCCAAGGCGCGCGCCGAGGACAAGCCGATCTTCCTCTCCATCGGCTACTCGGCGTGCCACTGGTGCCACGTGATGGAGCGGGAGTCGTTCGAGGACGAGGCCACGGCGCGCATCCTCAACGAGCACTTCGTGGCGATCAAAGTCGACCGCGAGGAGCGCCCCGACATCGACTCGATTTACATGACCGCGGTGCAGATGATGACCGGCCACGGCGGCTGGCCGATGTCGATGTTCCTCACGCCCGACGGCGCGCCATTCTACGCCGGGACGTACTTTCCGCCCGACGATCGCCACGGCATGCCGTCGTTCCGCCGCGTGCTCCTGCATGTGGCCGAGGCGTACCGGTCGCGGAAGGACGAAGTGCGCGAGGCCGCGGCCGAAGTCAGGAAGGCGATCGGGAACGCCGGCGGCCTCGCCGGCTGGAGCGCGACCGTCCCGGTCGCCAGCGGCGCGCTCGACTCCGCGGCCATGCACATCGCCCAAGCCTACGACCCCGTCAACGGCGGCTTCGGCTCCGCGCCAAAGTTCCCGCCGTCGATGACCCTCGACTTCCTGATGCAGGTTTCGCTGCGCAAGCCAGATCTCGAAGAGATCATCGTCAACACCCTCCGAAAAATGGCGCACGGCGGGATGTACGACCAGATCGGCGGCGGCTTCCACCGCTACTCCGTCGACGCGCGCTGGCTCGTGCCGCACTTCGAGAAGATGCTCTACGACAACGCCCTCCTGGCGCGCCTCTACACGCGCTCCTGGCAGTGGAAGCGCGATCCCGAATTCGCGCGCATCGCCCACGAGATCCTCGGCTGGGTGACGCGCGAGATGACCTCGCCCGACGGCGGCTTCTACGCGACGCTCGACGCCGACAGCGAAGGCGAGGAGGGGAAGTTCTACGTCTGGTCCCGCCGCGAAGTGATGGAAGCCCTCGGCGCCGACGACGGCCGCGTCTTCTGCGAGCTTTACGACGTCAGCGAGCGCGGGAACTGGGAAGGCCACAACATCCTCAACCTTGCCCGCGAGCCGCAAAGCGACGCGGAGCGCGACGCCGCCGCGCGCGGCAAGTGCCACCTTTACGGCGTGCGCGCGAAGCGCGTCTGGCCCGGCCGCGACGAGAAGATCCTGGCCGGATGGAACGGCTGGATGCTCGCCGCGTTCGCCGAGGCCGCGCTGGCCTTCGACCGCGACGACTACCGCGACGTCTGCCGCCGCAACGCCGATTTCTTGCTGGGCCGCATTCACGACGGGCGCCTGACGCGGCACCACAACATTGGCGGCCTGCTCGAGGACTACGCCGGCGTGGCCTGGGGCCTGACACTCGCCTACGAGGCCACGCACGAGCGCCGCACTCTCGACGCCGCGCGCGGCCTGGCCGAGCAGATCCTCGACCGCTTCGCCGACGACGACGGCGGCTTCTTCGACACGCCCATCGACCACGAGCCGCTGCTGACGCGCCCGAAGGATCTCTTCGACAACGCCACTCCCGCCGGCAACTCCCTCGCGTGCGACGTGCTCCTGCGCCTGGCCATCCTCTTCGGTGAGCCGCGCTACGCCGAGGTCGCCACGCGCGCGCTGGAGTCGCTCCTCCCCCTCGCGCAGCGCCACCCGAGCGGCTTCGGCTTCCTCCTCGGCGTCGCCGAGTGGCGCGCCGGCGCGCCGAAGGAGATCGCCATCACCGGCAGCGGCGATGCGTTCCGCGCGCTGCGCCGCGTCGTGGGCGAGACGTATCTGCCGCACCGCGTCATCGTCGCCGGCGAAGGCTCGAGCGATCTCCCCTTGATGCAGCACCGCGAGCCCGACCGCGCCTACGTCTGCGAAGCCTACGCGTGCCTCGAGCCGACGAGCGATCCGGAGCGGCTGCGCGAGTTGCTCAGCGTGTGATCTTCCGGCGCACGTCGAGCGACCGGAGCGCGCGGCCGGCGACCTCCACGCGCGTCGCGCCGTGCTGCATGCGCGGGAGCAGGTCGGCGAGCTCGCCGGGGTTCGGGTTGCGCTCGGCGATAACGTAGAAGGCACGGTCGAGGAAGGCGCGGTCGCTCTCGCAGCCGCTCTCGACGGCGATGGCCGCGGCGGCGTCCTCGACGCGGAGCTCGCGCCAGGCCGGCTCGGGGTCGAAGCCGAGCCGCGCCAGGAGCGGCTTCGTCGTCTCCTCGCGGAAGCGCCAGCCGGTGGGCTTGCGCGGCAGCGCGCAGCGCGTGCGGAAGAGCGTGGCGTCGGCGAGGCGGATGTCGATCACGGGCGGGGGCGGGTGGGCCGGGCCGGACTCGGTGATCGACACGCCCTCGAAGCAGACGGCCAGCGCGCGCGGATCGGAGAAGGGCGGGCCGAGCGTCGCCGGGATCGTCACGCGGCCGAACGTGAATTTCAACTCGTTCAGCCCCTCGCGCCAGAGCGCGGACGGCGCGTCGAAGGCGTAGTCGCGCCATTCGGGAGTCATCGAGACGGTGGCGACGCTCGCGCCGTTGACCGACAGCGTCATCGTTTGTGCCGGCAGCGACGGATGCGTGAGCGGCAGCGCGTGCACGACGACGCGGCGGTCGCGCGGCGCGCCGCGCGGGATGTCCAGCGAGGCGTCCTTCGCAGTGGCCCAGCGAAACTCCTCCCCTTTCGCGCCCTCGGGGCCTTGCCAGCCGTCGCCGCGGAACAGCTCGTCGTCGCGGCCGCTGCGCAGGGCCACGTTCGGGCCGAGCGCCGCCGCCAGCGCGCGCAAGTCCTCGGCCGCGGCGCGGTGCTGCACGAAGTCCTGCAGCGAGGGCGCGTAGTGCAGGCGAAACTCCTCCAGTTCGCCGGCGAGGAGAAGCGGATAGCGGCAGATCCAGTCGCGCACCGTGGCCGCGTCGGACCATCCGGCGCTGACGAACCAGGTCGGGCCGCCGTTCGCGAACATCTCCGCGAGCTTGACGTCGCCGACGCCGACGATTCTCGCCCGCGGCGGCAGATGCCGCGCGTAGTAGCGGACGCAGACGTCGGACCACTGCTCCGCGGCGACGATCGTGTCGCCCGGTTTCGCGCGGCGCTCGATCGCGGCGCCGATGGCGCGCCAGTCGAGCTTCTGCAGCGGCTCGCTGCGCGCGGCGGACCAGGTGCCGGCGGAGATCGCGGCGGCGACGAGCATCGACAGCCACGCCCAACGAATCGAGGCGATGCCGACGCCCGCCAGCACGACGAAGCCGATCAGCGCCGGCGACACGTAGCGCTCCGTGAACCAATGCCCGATCGCGGCCAGCGACACGACGGCGCTGAGGATCGGCAGCAGGGCCATGCCGCCCACGATGGCGGCGGCGTTGCGGTCGCGGCGGGCCAGGACGACGGCGCCGAGAATCGCGAAGGTGAAGAGAATCGCGATCATCACCTCGTGTCCCTCGACGCCGCGCGCGGTGACGGTCAGCGCGCGCACGATGCGCCGGACGATGTGCTCGTCCATGCTGGAAGGGCCGGGATGCGCTTCGCCGCGATAGAGCAGCGGCACGATCGCCGCCGCGATCGCGGCCGCGCCGCCGGCGATCCACATCCGCCGATAAAGGCAGATCGCCGCCGCGGCGAGCAGCAGCGGTGCGGCCACAGCCGTGGTGTAGAGCAGCGCCACGATCGCGGCGACGGCGAGGCCGTTGCGGTTCCGCAGCATCGCCAGGAGCAGCACGGCCGTGAGCAGCATCAGCAGCGCGTACGGCCGCGCGTCGCGGCTGTAGTAGACGTGCAGCGGCGAGACGGCGAGCACGATCGCCGCCGCGATTCCCGCCACCCACCCGCCCGCCGCGCGCGCGGCCCCGAAGACGATCGGAATCGCCGCCAGGCCGAAGAGCGTCGCGGGGAGGCGGCCGGCCCACTCGTTGTGGCCGAACGCGCGCGCGGCCAGCTGCGCCGCGTAGTACAGCGGCCCGTGCTCGCGCTCCAGGCCGGTGAGCCAGTGCCACCACGGCGCGCTCGCGGCGTAGCGCGTCGTCAGAATGTCGCCGAGGATCTCGTCGAGCCAGTAGCTGGGGGCGCCGAGGTGATCAAAGCGGAGGAACGCGGCGGCGGCGAGGATCGCCAGCAGCAGCGCGGCCGCGAGCGTGTCGCGCCGCGTCACGGCGCCTTCGGCACCAGCACCCACCCCGTGCTCGTGCGCTTGCTCTCGTTGCCGCTCTTGTCGCTGGCCGTCACCGAATACTTGTACTCGATGCCGGGCTGGGGCTCTTTGTCGATCGCCGTCGTGGTGCCCGCCGCCACGATCATGAGCGGGAACGTCCCCGCCTCCTTCGGCTCGCCGTGTCCGACGCCCTCGGTGCGGTAGATGGTGTAGTTGTTGAGGTCCGGCGCGTCGACCGGATCCCACACCAGGCGCACCGCCTTCGTCTCGATCAGGGCCGTGATCGACGCCGGCGCCGGCGGCGGTTTCAGGTCCTTGAACTTCGCCGTCACCACCGGCGACGGATCGCTCTCGATGCGCGGCGACGTGCGCGCCACCGCGGTCACGCGGTAGTCGAACTCGGCGTACGGCGGCGCGTCGGTGTACGTCGTCGCCGTGATCGGCGCGGCGTTCACCGGCGGCATCAGCTCGCCGACCGGCTCGCCCTTCGGCGTGCGGTAGACGTTGTAGCCGGCGATGAACGGCTTCTCATCGCCGGTGGCGGCTTTCTCCGGCGCCGTCCAGGTCAGCACGACGCCCTCGACTTTCGGCGCGGCCACGACGTTCGACGGCGGCAGCGGCACGTCGATCGGCACGATCGTGGCGACGTTCGAGACGTCGCTCCGCGTCGTTCCGCCCTCGGTGACGACGGCGTAGTCGAGCCGCACCGGCCGCCCGTCCTTCGTGTGAAACGCCGGCGTGTCGGTGTAGATCAGCTTGGCGCCCGAGGTCGCTTCGGGAAGGCTGGCGCTTTCTATGCTGTCGATCTTCTCCTTGAGACGGGAGAACTGCGCCGGCGTGAGGCCGGGAATCTTGGAGAAGAGCGCGATGGCCCGCGGCTGCGTCGTGTCGACGTCGCCGGGCAGAAGCGTTTTCACGTCGCGCGGCGGCTGCGTGGCCGGCAGCTCTTCCGTATAGCGGTAGACGACGACGCGGCGGACGTTGTCGAGCTTCTTGCCCGCCGTGGTCAGGGATGGATAGCTCCAGGCGAGGACGACATTGGGACCACGCTGTGATACAACCAAATCGCTTGCCGCCTTCGGGATGATCGGCACTGGCGGATGCGGGTCGCCGCGCTTCCCACAGGCGGCCAGCACGGCGAACGACAGCGCGAGAAACTTTTTCAACGCGCGGGGATTTTAACAGCCATGTGCGGAATCATCGGATACGTAGGCGAACGCGACGTCGTGCCGGTGCTCATCGGCGGACTGAAAAAGCTGGAGTACCGCGGCTACGACAGCGCCGGCATCGCCGTCGTCGACGGCAACGGCGTCGAGGTCGTGCGCGCCGAGGGGAAACTGTCGAACCTCGAGACCAAGCTGGGCGAGAAACCGCTGCGCGGCACCTTCGGCATGGGCCACACCCGCTGGGCCACGCACGGCAAGCCGAACGAGAACAACGCCCACCCCCACCGCGACTGCACCGGCAAGGTCGTCGTCATCCACAACGGCATCATCGAGAACTTCCTCACGCTCAAGCAGCGCCTGCAGAAGAGCGGGCACGAGTTCAAGACGGAGACGGACACGGAAGTCGTCGCCCACCTCATCGAGGAGAACCTGAAGGACGGTACGCCGTTCGTCGAAGCCGTGCGGAAGTCGCTCAAGGAGCTCGAAGGCCACTACGCGCTGGTGATGATCGACGGCAGCGAGCCCGGCACGATCGTGGCCGCGAAGCACGGGCCGCCGCTGGTCATCGGACTCGGCGAGAACGAGAACATCGTCGCCTCCGACGTCGCCCCGCTCCTAGCCTACACGCGCAACATCATCTACCTCGAGGACGGCGAGTACGCGGTCGCCGATCAGAAGGCGGTGAAGGTCTTTGACCACGACGACAAGCCGGTCGAGCGCCCGCCGAAGAAGATCCTCTGGGACGCCGTGATGGCCGAGAAGGAAGGCTACCGGCACTACATGCTCAAGGAGATCCACGAGCAGCCGCGCGCGGTGCGGGACACGTTCAACGGGCGGATGTTCGAGGAGTCGGGCGAGATCTTTTTCAACGACTTGCAGCTCACGGCCGAGGAGTGGTCGAAGTTCACGAAAGTGCACGTCATCGCCTGCGGAACGTCGTGGCACGCCGGGCTGGTCGGCAAGTTCCTGCTCGAGGACGCGGCGCGGATCCCGATCGAAGTCGACTACGGCTCGGAGTACCGCTACCGCAACCCGATCGTCGACGAGTCGACGCTGGTCATCGGCGTGACGCAGTCGGGCGAGACGGCCGACACGATCGCCGGCATGCAGGAGGCGAAGGCCAAGGGGGCAAAGCTGATCACGATCTGCAACGTGATCGGCGCCGCCGCCACGCGCATGGCCGACGGCACGATCTACACGAACGCCGGGCCGGAGATCGGCGTGGCCTCGACGAAGGCGTTCACCACGCAGCTGACGGCGTTCTATCTGCTGGCGCTCTACATCCGCCAGTTGCGCGGCGACGACGCCGACGACCGCCGCTACGCGATGCACGAGATGCGCGTGATCCCGCACAAGGTCGAGCACATCCTCAAGCATCAGGAGAAGCACATCGAGGAGCTGGCGCACAAGTATTACAAGTCGCAGGATTTCCTCTTCCTCGGCCGCGGCGTGCACTACCCGATCGCGCTCGAAGGAGCCCTGAAGCTGAAGGAGATCTCGTACATCCACGCCGAGGGCTATCCGGCGGGGGAGATGAAGCACGGGCCGATCGCGCTGATCGACGAGAACCTGCCGGTCGTCGCGATCGCCACGCACACGCCGGTGTACGACAAGGTCGTGTCGAACCTGCAGGAGGTGAAGGCGCGCGATGGGAAGCTGATCGTGATCTGCGACGAGGGCGACGACGCGATCAAGAAGCTCGCCGACGACGTGATCGAGATCCCGTGGACGGTCGAGCCGCTGCAGCCGATCCTGGCGGTGGTGCCGACGCAGCTGCTCGCGTACTACATCGCCCTGCGCCGCGGCGCGGACGTCGATCAGCCGCGGAACCTGGCCAAGAGCGTGACGGTGGAGTGAAGCTTCCGTTCCATTGGGGCGCGCTTCTCGATTTTCTCCGCCCGCGCCTCGTGCCGGGAGAATCGATCGACGACGATGTCTACCGCCGCGGCGACGTGACGGTGCGCTTCGACGGCCGCGCGCTCGTGGTCAACTCCGACGATCCCGACGTGCTCGCGCGCGTGCACCGGCTCTTCGACGTCGAGGCCGACGTCGCCGGGATCGCGCGCCATTTCGCGAAGGACGCGATGCTCGCGCCGCTGCTGGCGCGCAACCGCGGCATCCGCGTCCCGGGCGCTTGGGATCCGTTCGAGACCTGCGTGCGCGCCATCGTCGGGCAGCAGGTGAGCGTGGCCGGGGCGACGACGATCATGACCCGCATCGTGACGCGCTACGGCACGTCGCCGGAGCGGATCGCCCGCGCGCGCGGGACGAACATCGGCATGCCCGCGGCGCGGTGGGAGACGATCCGCGCGATTGCGCGCGCCGCCGCCGAGGACGATTTGACGCTGGAGCGGATCGCGTCGCTGCGCGGCATCGGCCCGTGGACGGCGAGCTACATCGCCATGCGCGTGTTCCGCGATCCCGACGCCTTCCCGCACACCGACCTCGGCGTGCGCAAAGCATTTGCCATGGCGCCGGAGCGCGAGATCCTGGCGCGCGCCGAGGCGTGGCGGCCGTGGCGCGCGTACGCGGCGATGCTATTGTGGCGATCGCTGTGATCGTCTTCGGCTACGTGCCCGCGCCGTTCGGCGAAGTTCTCGTCGTCAAAGACGGCAGCGCCGTCGTCGAGATCCGCTTCCGCCCCGGCGCGATCGACGCGCTCCGCGATGACAACGCCGTCGCCGACGTCGCCGCGCAGCTGCACGAGTACTTCCGCGGCCAGCGCTGCGCCTTCGACCTCGAGCTCGCCCCGCGCGGCACGGAGTTTCAGTTGGCAGTGTGGAAAGCGCTGCAGCGCATCCCCTACGGCGAGACGCGCTCGTACGCCGAGATCGCGCGCGCGATCGGCCGCCCTGCCGCGGTGCGCGCTGTCGGCGCCGCCAACGGCGCGAACCCGATCCCGATCGTCATCCCCTGCCACCGCGTCGTCGGCAGCAACGGCTCGCTGACCGGCTTCGGCGGCGGCCTCGAGACGAAGCGCTGGCTGCTGGCGCTGGAGTCGCCTCAGCGCGCAATCCAGCCCCCGCCCAGACACAAATCCCCGTCGTAGAACACGACCGCCTGTCCCGGCGCGATGGCGCGGAGCTTCTGCGCGAACTGCACGCCCGCCCGCCCACCCTCCAGCGGCGTCACCGTCGCGGCCACGTCGGCCATGCGCGAGCGCACGCGCGCCTGCACCGCGATCGGGCCGGACGGCGCGGTGCCGCGGATCCAGTGCACGCGCTCGGCGACGAGCTCCGCGCGCTCGAGCGCCGAGGCCGGGCCGATTGTCACGCGGTTCGTGAAGGGATTGACGTCGACGACGTACGTCCGCTCCGCGCTGCCGCCGACGTCGAGGCCGCGGCGCTGGCCGATCGTGAAGTGGTAGTAGCCGTCGTGATGGCCGACCACGTTTCCGTCCATGTCGACGATCTCGCCGGCGGTGGGAGCGATGCCGGCCTCACGCTCGACGACGGCGGCGTAGCCGTCCTTCGGCGGGACGAAGCAGATCTCGTACGACTCCTTCTTGCGCGCGACCGACAGCCCCGCCGACGACGCCACCTCGCGCACCTCGGGCTTGGTCATCTCGCCGAGGGGGAAGAGCGCGTCGCGGAGCTGCTCCTGCGAGAGCTCGAAGAGGAAGTACGACTGGTCCTTGGCGCGGTCGACGGCCTTGCGCAGCTCGAGCGTGCCGTCGTCCGCGCGCGTGATCCGCGCGTAGTGGCCGGTGGCGATCTTCTCCGCGCCGATGGCCTGGGCCTTCTGGTGGAAGAGGTCGAACTTCACGTGCGTGTTGCAGAGCACGCAGGGGCTCGGCGTCGTGCCGCTGAGGTACGACTGCACGAACGGCGCGATGACCTTCTCGTGGAAGTTGCGCTCGAGGTTCAGCGTGAAGTGGGGGATGTCGAGCTTCCAGGCCACGCGGCGGGCGTCGGCGAGGTCGTCGAGCGTGCAGCAGCCGCCGTACGTGGTCTCTGCGGCGGACAGGTTGTCGTACATCTGCATCGACAGGCCGACCACGTCATGGCCGGCGGCCTTGAGAAGGTACGCGGCCGTCGAGGAGTCGACGCCGCCGGACATGGCTACGGCGATTTTCATGATCGAAAAGATGACAGGGAACAGGGAACGGGTGACAGGTAGGAATCGTCGCGAGAACACCACCTGTCACCCGTCACCTGTTCCCTGTCACCTAACACCAGGTATCGCTTGTGCATGCCCGAATCTCAGTGGTCCAGTCCATCCTCGTCGTCGATGACGACCCGAACATCCGCAAGATGATCATCGCCGCGTTGCGCCGCGAGGGCTACGACTTCGCCGAGGCGCCCAACGGCAGGGAAGCGCTCGACATCATGCGCGCCCAGCACCCCTCGGTCGTCGTGCTCGACCTGATGATGCCGATCGTCTCCGGCTGGGAAGTCCTGCAGGAGCGCGCGAACGACCCGGAGATTCGCGACATCCCGGTCATCATCGTCAGCGCCAGCCGCTCGCCGGAGATCGCCACCGCCGTCGACAAAGGGATCTGCGCGTTCCTGCCGAAGCCGTTCGACATCTCCACGTTGAGCGCGCTGGTGCGGAGCTGTCTGCCGACCTCGATCGCTTAGAACGACGTCCGCTCCGCCTCCTGCGCGTCGACCACGGCGATCGCGGCCATGTTCACGATGTCGTTCACGTCGACGCCGCGCTGGAGCACGTGCACCGGCTTGGCCATCCCCTGCAGGATCGGGCCGATCGCTTCGGCGTTGCCGAGGCGCCAGAGCAGCTTGTAGGCGGCGTTGGCGGCGTCGAGGTTCGCGAAGACGAGCACGTTCGCGTCGCCCTGGATCGCGCTCCACGGGTAGTCGGCGCTGGCGATGAACGGAACGACGGCCGTGTCGGCCTGCATCTCTCCTTCGACGATGAGGTCCGGACGGCGGCGCTTCAGGATCTGCACGGCGTCGGCGACCTTCTGCGAGTTCTTGTCGATGGTCGAGCCGAAGTTCGAGAAGGAGATCATGGCGATGCGCGGCTCGAGGTTGAAGCGCCGCGCCGTCTCCGCGGTCTGCGCGGCGATCTCGGCGAGCTGCTCGGCGTCGGGGTCGATGTTCACGGTCGTGTCGGCGAGGATGACGACGCGGTTCTTGAACATCAGCAGGTACGCGCCGGAGACGTGCTTCACGCCCGGCTTCGGCTTGAGGATCTGCAGCGCCGGGCGGATCGTGGCCGGGTAGTACGCGCGCAGGCCGGCGATGACGCCGTCGGCGTCGCCCATCTCGAGCATCATCATGGCGAAGTAGTTGCGGCTGTTCAGAATCCGGCGGGCGTCGGTGAGCGTCACGCCGCGGCGCGCGCGCAGGTCGACGAAGCGCTCCGCGTATTGCTCGAGCTTCTCGTGCTTGGCGACGTCGCAGACTGTCACCTTCGACACGTCGACGTTGAATTTCTTCAGCAGCGGCGCGAGCTCGGCCTCGTTCTTCACCAGCAGAATCGGATGGGCCATTCCCTCGTCGATGAGGATCTTCGCCGCGCGCACGATCTTCTCCTGATCGCCCTCGGGGAAGACGATGCGCTTCGGGTTGCGCTTGGCGAGGTCGTAGAGGTTATGCATCAGTCCGCGCGAGCGGCCGAGGAGCTGCTCGAGGCGGCGGCGGTAGGCGTCGTAGTCGGCGATCGGCTCCTGGGCCACGCCGGTCTCCGCGGCCGCGCGCGCCACCGCCACCGGCACGTTCAGGAGCACGCGGTAGTCGAACGGCTTCGGGATGAGGTACTCGCGCCCGAACGAGAAGCGCTCCGACCCGTACGCGCGTAGCACGGAGTCGGGCACCTCCTCCTTCGCCAGCGCCGCCAGGGCGTGCGAGGCGGCCAGCTTCATCTCGTCGTTGATCGTCGTGGCCCGGCAGTCGAGCGCGCCGCGGAAGATGAACGGAAACCCGAGGACGTTGTTGACCTGGTTCGGGAAATCGGAGCGCCCCGTGGCCATGATGACGTCGTGGCGCGCGGCCACGGCCTCGTCGTATCCGATCTCCGGATCGGGGTTGGCCATGGCGAAGACGATCGGGTTCGGGGCCATGCTGCGGACCATGTCGGGCGTCACCGTGCCGCCGGCGGAGAGGCCGATGAAGACGTCCGCGCCGTTCATGGCGTCGGGGAGCGTGCGCGCGGCGGTGTCGGCGGCGAACTCCTCCTTGTACGGCGTCATGGCCGCGGTGCGGCCCTTGTAGATCACGCCCTTGGAGTCGCTGAGGATCACGTTCTCCTTGCGCAGGCCGAGCTTGATGTAGAGGCGCAGGCAGGCCATGGCCGCCGCGCCGGCGCCGGAGATCACGACCTTGACGTTGCCGATGTCCTTGCGGGCGACCTCGAGGGCGTTGATCAGCGCAGCGGCGGAGATGATTGCCGTGCCGTGCTGATCGTCGTGGAAGACGGGGATCTTCATCGCCGCTTTGAGGCGGTCCTCGATCTCGAAGCATTCCGGCGCGGCGATGTCCTCGAGGTTGATGCCGCCGAAGGTCGGCTCGAGGAGCTTGACGGCGTTGATGAAGGCCTCGGTGTCGCGGGTGTCGAGCTCGAGGTCGAAGACGTCGATGTCGGCGAAGCGCTTGAAGAGGACGCCCTTCCCCTCCATGACCGGCTTGCCGGCCGCCGCGCCGATCGCGCCGAGGCCGAGCACGGCCGTGCCGTTCGTGATCACGGCGACGAGGTTGCCCTTGCTCGTGTATTTGTAAACGTCCTCGGGGTTCTTCGCGATCTCGAGGCACGGTTTGGCCACGCCGGGCGTGTAGGCGAGCGCGAGGTCGCGCTGGGTGGCGGTGGGCTTGGTGGGGACGACTTCGATTTTTCCGGGGCGTCCCTCGGCGTGGTATTCGAGCGCTTCGTTGTCGATGTCGGCCATAAGGGGGCCGAGTGTATCGAAAGGATGCTCGCCGAGGGTGCGAGTCGTCACTGACGTGTTGTAGCCGATGTCATCCCGAGCGTGAGCGAGGGACCTGGGGGCGCGGGCGGCACGATGATCGCGCCACCCACCCGCCCAGGCCCCTCGCTCACGCTCGGGGTGACAAACGGACCTAGCCCACCTTGCGCTTCCGCTGCGGCGGCGCCGCGGGCGGCGGCGCTTCGACGCGCGCGCGGACGGCGGGGCCGCTCAGGTCGTGGGCGCGGCCGGTGACGTTGTTCCAGAAGATGGCCACGGCCGGGACGATCGTGATCGTCGAGTATGTGCCGGCCAGGACGCCGATCAAGAGAATCCAGGCGAACTCGTGGATCACTTTGCCGCCGAAGAGGATCAGGGCGATGAGGACGATCACGACCGAGCCGGAGGTCAGAATCGTCCGCGACAGCGTCTGGTTCATGGCCAGGTTCAGCTGCTCCTCGAACGTCATGCGCGTCTTGATCTTGCGCCGGTTCTCGCGGACGCGGTCGTACATGACCACCGTGTCGTTGATGGAGAAGCCGACGATGAGCAGCAGCGCGGCCACGATGTTCAGCGAAGCCTCGCCGTTGATCATGCCGAGGAACGCCAGCGACATGCAGACGTCGTGGATGATGCAGACGATCGCGGCGGCGCCGAACATGATGTCGAAGCGGATCCAGAGGTAGGCGCCCATGGCCAGCGTGGAGAGCACGATCGCCCAGATGGCCTTCTGCTGCAGCTCGCGGCCGACCTGCGGGCCGACGGTCTCCTGGTTCAGCACGTTGAACGAGCCGAGGAACGTCTTGCCGTTCAGCACGCCGGCGATGCCGGTGGTGACGCCGTTGACGCTCAGGGCCTGCTGCATGTTGCGGAAGAGGCCCACCTCGGAGCGCTTGCTGATGATGTTCTGGGCGACGTTCTCGTAGTACTTGCGCGCGTCCGGCCCTGTCCCCTTGTGATCGGGATCGGCCTGGAAGAGGAGGTCGGTGACCGACTCGCGGCCGCGGAAGTTGAGGTCGACCTTGCCGCCCGCGGCCTCGGGGTTCAGGGCGAGATTGAGGCGATTGACGGTGTTGCCGGCGTAGTCGCTTTCCTTCTTCTGCTCGGGGAGGCGGATCAGGACGGCGTTGTCCTCAGCCTTGCCGTACTGCTGGATCGACGCATCGGTGAGCAGGCCGCGCAGGAGGTCGACCGGGACCTTGTCCTTGAACCTCAGGACGATGTTCGCGCCGCCGGCGAAATCGATGCCCCAGTTGATGCCGTGCTTCACGAACATCACCGCGCCGATCACGATCCAGATCAGCGAGAAGACGACGGCGTGGAAGCGCCACTTGACGAAGTCGAATTTGGTGTTGACGAAAATCTGCATGGGAGCTCCTCAGCCAATGCTGATCGACGTGGGTCGGTTCTCGGGTCTGTAGACGAGGTCGAAGATCACGCGCGACACGAAGAACGCCGTGAACACCGAGGCGAAGAGGCCGATCAGCAGCGTGACGGCGAAGCCTTTGATCGGGCCGGTGCCGAACTGGAACAGGAACAGCGCCGAGATGATCGTGGTCATGTGCGTGTCGATGATCGTGCCGAAAGCGCGGGAGAAGCCGTTCTCGATGGACGCGCGCACGGTCTTCCCTTCGCGCAATTCCTCGCGGATGCGCTCGAAGACGAGCACGTTGGAGTCGACGGCCATACCGAGGGTCAGGATGATGCCGGCGATGCCCGGCAGCGTCAGCGTGGCCTTGAAGATGGCCATCATGCCCAGGATGATGACGAGGTTCAGCAGCAGCGCCAGCACGGCGTTGATGCCGGCGCCGTGGTAGTAGAGGACGACGGCGAGGATCAGGGCGATGAAGCCGATGAGTGAGGCCAGCACGCCCTGGTGGATGGAGTCGCGGCCGAGCGACGGGCCGACGGTGCGCTCCTCGAGCGTGGTCAGCGACGCCGGCAGCGATCCGCTGCGCAGCACGAGGGCCAAGTCGGCGGCCTGCTGCGTGGTGAACGAGCCTTCGATGACGCCCTGGTCGTTGATCTGGGAGTTGATGACCGGCGCGGAGACGACTTTGTTGTCGAGGACGATGGCCAGGCGGCGCTTGACGTTGGCGCCGGTGAGGTCGCCGAACTTGCGCCCGCCGTCGGGCGTCAGGGAGAAGCCGACGGTCGGCTCGCCGAGGCGGCCCTTCTGCACGCGCGCGTTCTTGAGATCGGTGCCGGTGACCGGCACGCTCTTGCGCACGGCGAAGTACTTGACGCCGGTGACGCGGCCGAGGGCGTCTTCGTCGTTGCCGGGGAGGACGTCGACGTCGTTCTGCATGTTCGGCGGGACCGACTGCATGATCGTCTTCGGATCGGTGCTCGGCTCGCCCTCGACGAGGCGGAACTGCAGCACGGCCGTGGTCTTGATGATGTCCTTGACGCGGGCCGGGTCGTCGACGCCGGGGAGCTGGATGACGATGCGGTTGCCGCTCTCCGGCGCGATCAGCGGCTCGGTGACGCCGAGGGCGTCGACGCGGTTGCGGATGGTCTCGACGGAGTGCTCGATCGTGTCGCGCTCGATGGCCGCCTGCGCCGACGGCTTCATCTTGAACAGCACGGCCCCCTCGGCGGTGTGGCTCAGGTCGAACGACGGCGTGTAATCCTTGGCCACGCGCTCGTACTCGGCGGTGCTGACTCCGGCCGGCGGCACGACGAGGAACGCCGTGTCGTTGGCGCGGCGCACCGTCGGCGCGGGAAGGCTCTGCTTCGCCGACTGGGTCTTGATCGCCTCCATGGCTTGATCGATCTCCAGGCGCGTGGCGTCGCCGACGTTCACCCGCATGACCAGGTGCGTGCCTCCCTTGAGATCGAGGCCGCGGCGGATCGGCTCAGGGGTGTTCTTCGTCGGGATGATCGGCACGGTGAAGCCGATCAGCACGGCGACGATCAATACGATTTTCCAGGCGATACCTCTAGTCAAGATTTCCTCCAGGAATTCGGGCGCTTCACTCGGTCCCCGCCTCACCCGACAGAACGCCGGTGATGGCAGAACGCGCGACCCTGACCTTCACATTCTCGGCAATTTTGAGATAAACGACGTCGGCCTCAACACCCTGGATGGTCCCGTAAATCCCGCCCGAGGTGACGACGCGATCGCCCTTTTTCAGCGTGCCCAGCATCTCCTGCGTCTTGCGCCGCTGCTTGCTGGCCGGGGCGATGACGAGGAAGTAGAAGACGAGAAAAATCGCCGCGATCGGCAGGAGGTTCAACAGGAGTCCGGTCGTGCCGCCGGCGTCCTTCGCTTGAAGCAGAGCAATCGTGATCATGACAACCCTTCGTTAGTCGGAGCCGAGAGGAAGGTTTCGCGGAAGGCCCCGAATGAATCGAGCGCAATAGCTTGCCGAACACGCGCCATCAAGTCAAGGTAAAAGAAGACGTTGTGGATGGTGTTGTAGACGAGCGCGGCAATCTCGCCGCCGACGTAGAGGTGGCGCAGGTAGGCCCGCGAGACGCTGCGGCAGGTGACGCAGGCGCAGCGCGGATCGAGCGGCCCCTCATCGGCGGCGAAGCGCGCGTTCTTGATGGCAATCTTCCCCTCGCTGGTGAAGAGCGTGCCGTTGCGCGCGTTGCGCGTCGGCATCACACAGTCGAACATGTCGACGCCCGCGGCCACGCCGTCGAGGAGGTCCTGGGGCGTGCCGACGCCCATGAGGTAGCGCGGCTTGTCCTGAGGCAACAGCGGCGCGGTGTGCCGCACGACGTCGAGCATCTCGTCCTTGGTCTCGCCGACGGAGACGCCGCCGATGGCCACGCCGTCGAAGTCCATCGCCGAGATCGCCTCGGCGCTGCGCGTGCGCAAGTCGGGATAGACGCCGCCCTGCACGATGCCGAAGAGCGCGGTCGTCGCGCGCGACGCGAGCGACCGCCGCGCCCACCGGTGCGTCCGCTCCATCGACTCCTCGACTTCGGCGTGCGAGAGCCCGTAGGCCGGGCACTCGTCAAAGGCCATGGCGATGTCGACGCCCATGCGCGTCTGGATCTCCACCGACACTTCCGGCGAGAGGAACTGCAGCGATCCGTCGAGATGGCTGCGGAACTCGACCCCCTCCTCGCGCACCTTGCGCATCGACGCCAGCGACCAGACCTGGAAGCCGCCGGAGTCGGAGAGGACGGCGCGGTCCCAGTTCATCAGTCTGTGCACGCCGCCGAGGCGGGCGATCAGGTCGATGCCGGGGCGGAGCATCAGGTGGTAGGTGTTGTTGAGGATGATTTGAGGCTGAGTGCTGAGTGCTGAGTGCTGAGTGCTGAGTCGTTTCAGCTGATCGATCGTGAGTGCCTTCACGCTGGCTGCCGTGCCGACCGGCATGAAGACCGGCGTGTCGACGACGCCGCGGCGCGTCGTGATCTGCCCGAGCCGCGCAGCGCCGTCCCGATGAACGACATCGAACTTCAGGCGCGACTCAGCACTCAGCACTCAGCACTCATCACTGCAACTTCATCTGCTCGACCCGCACCCCCGCCGGCAGATTCAGCGTGAAGCGGCTGGAGGCGACCGGCTGGTTCACCTTGATGTTCGTGAACTCGTAGCGGGTGATGTCGCCGTCGGACTCGGTGTACTCGAACTTCGTCGTCAGGTACGACTTCTTGTCGATCCAGATCCGGAGGTGCTGGATCTTGCGGGCGATCTGCTTCGACTTCGGCGCCAGGTCGAGCACGTACGTGGCCTGGTCGGCGCGGTTGCTGAACGTGAAGTTGAACCAGGCCCCGAGCTCGTCGATCGCGCCGCTCGCTCCCATGTACTTGAAGATGCGGTCCTGGAAGCGCTTCACTTCGATCTTCTCGGCCTTGCGCAGGTCGGGGTAGTACGTCGTCAGCGTCCCCTCGGCGATCAGCATCGTCACCCTCTTCGGGGCGTCGTAGGTCCAGAGCACGTTGTTCGGCTTCTGATAGACGAAGTGCCCCGTCGAGACCTCCGGCTTGGCCAGCAGCGCCAGCGTCTTCTCCTGGCGGAACTCGGCCTCGAGCGTGTTCGTGTTTTTCTGCTGCGCCTGCACCCGCTTGATCACCTCGTCGAGCGAGTTCGGATCCGCGGTTCGCGCCGCCGCGGGAAGGGCGACGACGAGCGCGCAAAGCGCCGCGGCGATAGGCTGCCGAATCGACATGGGGAGCCCAACCCCGCCGCCCGTGGCGGTATTTCCTGTTGAGCGGGTTATACTCAGAGCAATTCGAGGTTATTTATGAAGACGATGGTGCTGGCGATCTCGCTCCTGCTGGCGGTGACGGGCGTGCAAGGGGCGGTGCAGTACGAGTTCCGTCAGACGTTTCGTTCCGACGTGGAGTCGATCCCCTCCAATGACACGACCGGCCGCGCCGTCATCGACGGCGACCGCTACCGCGTCGAATTCCTGGCCGGCACGGCCTACCCGGCCGGCAGCTACGTGATCAGCAACGCCAGGCAGCAGTACTGGGTCGACCCCTCGAAGAAGTCGTACGTCGAGGTCAACTCCGCTAACGTGGCCAACGCGCTCGGATCGAGCCGCATCACGATCTCGAACAAGAAGATCGAGATGACGCCGATGGCCGACCACCCGATCATCGCCGGCCTCCCCACCGATCACTACCGCCTGGTGCTGAGCTACACGATCAGCGTGCCGTTCGGACAGATGCAGCTCAAGCAGTCGGTCACGACGGTGATCGACAAGTGGACGACGATGGCCTACGCCGGCGTGGTCGAGAGCTTCCTCGCCGGCGGCTCGGTCCACACCGGCAACCCCGACCTCGACGATATCTTCGAGGCCGAGAACACGAAGATCAAAGGCTTCCCGCTGCGCCAGACGATCGAGATCACGACGGTGAACACGAACCCGCGCGCGCCCGGCTCGAAGCTCGAGATCCAGGCGACGCACACGCAGACGCGCGACCTGACGATCACGTCGATCCAGGCGACCCCCGAGGCCGCGGCGGCGCTGTTCCAGATCCCGGCGGGATTCCACAAGGCCTCGCCGCTGCGCGACGACTCCCAGAAAGCGCCGGTGCATATTTTGTCGATGGAGCCGGAGAAGCAGTAGAGCGGTTGGCGGTTAGCGGTTGGCGATTAGGGGAGGGCGGGCCTAACCGCCAATCGCTAATCGCCAACCGCTCCATGTTATCCTCCCCCGAGTTCCGTCCCCGGTTCTGACGTTTTCGCGATGAAGAATCTGCTCGCAATGGGCGATCGACTGGGTGGGTTGGTGAGGCGGCCGCGAGCGTATTTCGCCGTCCTCCCGATCGTCGTCCCGCTTCTGCTCGTCGTCACCAACGGCGCCGGCCCCGCCCAGCAGCCGCTCCGCGCCTCGGCGCTGACGACGACGCCGCCGCGCCTCCAGTACGAACAGCTCGCCGCCCCGGCCCCCGACGCCCTCCCGCAGCACTCGGTCCTCCTCACTTTCGAAGAGGGCGACACGCTCGACTCCATCCTCGTCGCCGGCGGCCTCTCCCGCGCCGAGAGCGCCGTGCTCAACCGCGAGTTCGGCAAGGCCCTCGACCTCCGCCGCCTCCGCCCCGGCAACATCGTCCGCTTCCACCACGCCCCCGACGGCGCGATCGACAGCGTGGAGATGAAGGTCGTCGGCTGGGGCGAGCTCGACGCCGTGCGCAACGAACGCGGCGGATTCGACATCCAGCAGCGCCAGGTGCAGATCAGCGAGGTCGAGATCAACGTCGCCGCGCAGATCGACTCGTCGCTCTACGAAGCGCTGCGCGCGGCCGGCGAGGGACCGCAGCTCGTCCAGCAGCTCGTCGACGTCTTCCAGTGGGACATCGACTTCTTCGCCCTGCAGAAGAACGATTCCTTCAGCCTGGTCGTCCGCAAGCGCTACGGCGGCGGCGACCTGCTCGGATATGGCCCGATCGTCGCCGCCCGCTTCACGCACGGCGGACAGACTTTCGAGGCCTTCCGCCACGAGACCCCCGACGGACGCAGCGGCTACTACGCCCGCAACGGCAGCCCGCTCCGCAAGCAGTTCCTCCGCGCCCCGCTGCAGTTCACCCGCATCACCTCGCACTTCTCGAAGAGCCGCTTCCATCCGATCCTGCACGCCTTCCGGCCGCATCACGGCGTCGACTACGGCGCGCCCGTCGGCACGCCGGTGATGACGACCGCCGACGGCGTCGTCGTCGAGGCCCGCTACAAAGGCGGCGAGGGGAACTTCGTCCGCATCCGCCACAGCGCGCGCATCGAGACGTCGTATCTGCACCTCTCGCGCTTCGGGAAAGGAATCCGCCCCGGCCGCAAGGTGATGCAGGGGGACGTCATCGGCTACGTCGGCGCCACCGGCCTGGCCACCGGACCGCACCTCGACTACCGCGTGTCCGACAACGGCACGTGGCTCGACCCGCTGAAACTGAAATCGATCACGCCCGATCCGCTGCGCGGCGTCTCGCTCGAGGAGTTCCGGGCGAGCGTGGCCCGCTTCGCTCCGAAGCTCGCCGCCGCGACGATGCCGCAGGTTGCCGATCTCGCCGCGAAGCGACGGGCACTGTTCTAGCAAAAACGGACCGGAACCCATGAAAAAGGTGATCGCTCGCGCGCCGGTGCGCGCGGACCTGGCCGGCGGAACTCTCGACCTCTGGCCGCTCTACCTCTTCCATCCCGGCGCGCGCACGGTGAACGTGGCCATCTCGTACTACGCCGAGTCCGAGGTGGCCGACATCGGCGGCGACGAGATCGAGATCCACCTCACCGACCAGCAGTACGAGAAGCGCTACGCGAACCTGCAGCAGCTGGCCGCCGATCCGAAGGCGGCCCTGATCCGGCGCGTGCTCGAGCACTTCCACCACGTTCACGGCGTGCGCATCACCACGCGCACCGACGCGCCGCGCGGCTCGGGCCTGGGCGGCTCGTCGGCGCTGACGATCACGCTCGTCCGCGCGCTGACGGAGCTCTCCGGCGAGCCGGTGGAGGGGGAGCGCCTCGTGGAGCTGGTCCGCGACCTTGAGACGCGCCTCCTCGGCGTTCCTGCCGGAATTCAGGATTACTACCCTGCCGTCTTCGGCGGCCTGGCTGCGCTGCACCTCAATCCAGGCGCCGTGGTCCGGCACGTGATCGCGCTGCCGGCCGGCGAGCTGGCCGAGCACATGCTCCTGCACTACACCGGCATCGCCCACTTCTCGGGCACGAACAACTGGCAGCTCTACAAGAGCCACGTCGGCGGACGGAAGAAGGTGAAGCAGGGCTTCGACCGCATCGCCGCCAGCGCCATCGAGATGGAGAAGGCGCTGGAGAGCGGCAACCTCGAGGCCGCCGGCGCCGCGCTCGCGCACGAGTGGGAGAACCGCAAGACGCTGATCGAAGGAATCTCGACGCCGGAGATCGACGCGGCGATCGATGCGGCCGTGCGCGCCGGCGCCTGGGGCGGCAAGGTCTGCGGCGCGGGCGGCGGCGGCTGCATCGTCTTCCTCGCCCCGCGCGACCGCCGCGACGCCGTGCGCCGCGCCCTGGCGGCCATGCCCGGACGCGTGCTCGACGCCGTGCCGGTCGCGCACGGGCTCACGGTCGAGCGCAGCGACGACACGACGCAGTCGGCCTTCGCCTTCGCCCGCGCCCGCCGCGCCGCGCACGGCGAGTCGCTCGAACAGCTCTGGGTCTACGGCGGCAGCGGCGACTATCGCCCCTACCTCCTCGGCGAGGCCATCGTGACGCATAGCGAGCCGCGCAGCGGCGCCCATCTATCGATCAGCCGCTCCTACGTCGCCCCCATCGATCCGAACGACGGCCGCGTGGCCTGGCACAACGCCCGCCCGCTCGACCCGGAGCGGCTCGACATCCGCGCCGTCCCCGACCCGAGCCACCGCACGGCCGTGGCGGTGTCGCCGGAGACGCTGACGCAGGAGGCCGCGCAGTCGGAGGAGGCGTTCCGCCAGTTTCTGGCCTCAACGGAAAAACTCCGCCTCTTCCACAACGCCGAGTTCGGCCTCTACTCCGAGCCCCACGAGACGCACGAGTCGTTCGTGGCCCGCTGCCTGGAGGAGGCCCGGCGCCGCGTCGACGACGAGGCCGAGCGCCTGGAGAGCACGTTCCGCCGCCGCATCGACCAGGTGCGCGAGCGCTCCGAGCGCGACCAGCGCGAGATCGACCAGGACGACACGGTCCCGAAGGACATGTCGAAGGAAGTGAACCTGGCCTGGGGCCAGACGCTCTACAACATCACCAGCGGCAAGCCCGCCGCGGTGGCCGAGGCCTCGCAGTCCGTGCGCGAAGGCGACTACATCGAGAAGATCACCATGATCCAGAAGGCATGGGACCGCGAGCTCGAAGCCATCCGCGAGGGCCTGGAGTCGAAAGCCAACGAGATCGAGGAGATCGTGGTGGCCCCGGCCGGGAAGAACATCGAGATCACGAGATACCTGATTCTGTGGGGCGCGGGATTGCTGTGAGCCCCCGCCCTGTTCCCGTGCTAGCATCGCCACCGTCGGGCAGTAGCGCAGCCTGGTAGCGTACCTGAATGGGGTTCAGGTGGTCGGGGGTTCAAATCCCCCCTGCCCGACCAAATCGAACCCATTTCCGCAAAACGACTTAGCCGTACCCTCTTCTCCCACCCAAAAACGCGTTTCGGCCCAAGTGTCTAATCGCGCGTCTAATTTGCGCCGCGAAGAGATCGTTTCGCGCCGTTTTGAAGACGACGATCCGCGGGATGGAGTCCTTGCATTCCGGCCGGTGCATGGACCTGAAGAACCTCATCTCCCGCATCGACCTCGCGGCGTCACTCGGCGTGGAACCGCAGACGATCGCGAAGTGGCAACGGCTCGGCCTCATGCCGCAGCCGAAGGAGTGCCTCTCCGATCGCCTCATCCTCTACGACCGCGAAGAAGTGCGCCGGGCGATCGAGCGGAGGAAAGCGGCGAGACGCCGCCGCGTCGCTCCCGTTCGCCGCGGAGAGTAAAACGCGTGCGGCATCGCAATCGCCTCGTCGGCTTCACGTACGACGAAGCAGCGGGCGTCGCTCACTTTTCGATGTACGTGCCCGGTACGGCCGGCCGTGACAGGAAGCGCGCGACGGTCAACGCCGCGACGTACGACGAGGCGGTGCGTCTCTGGTCCGAGTTCCGGAGCCGCGCCGCCGAAGGACTGCAGCGACCATCGCCCGAAGCGCCGACCTTCCGTGAGTTCATCACCGACTACTTCCCCTCGATCGCCGCGAATCTCGCGGAGAAAACGGCGCGTGACTACCGCTGGGCTATCGACCGGCACCTCCTGCCGCAGCTCGGCGCTCTGCGTCTCGACGAGATCACCTCCGGCATCCTGAACCGGCTCGGCGCGCGGCTCAACGCCGCAGGCTATGCCGGCGCGACGGTCAACAACTACGTCAACCTCGCCGCACTCCTCCTCGGTTACGCCGTGGAGCTCGACGTGATCGCCGACCTTCCGCTCAAGAAAAAGATTAAGAAGCAGAAGGCAAACAAACCGTGCCTGGAGCTGAATGCGGAAGAGCGCGCGCGATTCCTCGCCGCGTTCGACGATGAAGCCGCTTTCCGCCGCTACCTCGCCGAGGTGATGCCGAAGGCCAAGCCGGCTGTCGCGAGAGATGCTCGCCGACTCGGTGCGCGTCGCGCGTACGGCGCCGGCATGCGCGACGACAGCAACGCCGCACACGCCTACTTCCTCCGCTTCAACGCATCGAAGGATCTCTTCGTCGTGGCCCTCGAAACCGGCATTCGTTCGGGAGATCTGCGTGCGCTTGCGCGCCGGCACGTCGATTTCGAGGAGGGTTGGATTCGCTTCGTACAGCACAAGACCGGGAAGGAGGTCGTGATCCCGATCTCCGATGACTGTCGCGCCGCCCTGCAGCATGCGCTCGCCGGACGCGAGATCGGTCCGGGCGATCCGATCTTCGTAACCGAATCGGGCCTGCCTTACAGCGGGTCTACGATGCAACGTCATTTCAAGATTGCCAAGCGACTTGCCGGACTCAACAGGAGATTTAGAATCCACGATCTTCGCCACTCATTCGGCTGCGATCTCGCGACCGCGGGCCTGCCGCTCCGCTTCATCGGCAAAGTCATGGGCCACGCGAACTCTGCGACCACCGACCGCTACGCACGCCCTGATCAGATTGTGCTTGAGCGCGTCCGCGAGGCCCTAAACCGCGAGCGTTGATCAAAGGCAGCGTGGCCGCGAGATTCCTGCGGCCACACTGCAGATCGTTACTTCAACTTGCGTATGACAGCGCGCCAACCCATGAACTCGACGGTGTCGAAGCGCAGCGCACTCGTGTGCGAGCCCGCCTCATCATCCAGCCGTCGGGAGATCATGCCCGGCACGCGGCGCTTCGATGTGTGGCGGTAAAACGTCCCCGCCTTCATCATCGAAAGCGCGCGGGCTTCATCGCTCGTGAGCTCATCCTTCGCGGGCCGCCAGAGGCCGTTCTCAATGCGACCCGCTATGACGATCAGTTCGAGCTCGTCGAATAGCGGCTTCGCTCTCGGCTCCGGTGCAAACTTCGTCGGGTACATCGGCGGATCGAAGTAGGGCAAGCCACGCGCCGGACCGAAAGTGTGACGCAGTATGCCCAAACGACGCCGGAACCGTAGCCGCTTCGCGCCCCGCAGTTCACGAGCGAGACGGTCGCTTTCTTCAATCCACTTCCGAAGCGAGGGCACTCCCGCGGTGATGCGATAGCTTTCCATTCGCACGTCGGCGCCGGCCTGCGGATTCTCGTGATCGAGTTCCATCAATGCTGCCACTGCCCGCTGTTCAGCAAAAGACGCACGCTGCGGCGCGAAACCCTCAAACATGTCCGCCTCCCGCAGCATGGAGGCCGCACCGCAGCTTGAATGTCAGCGTCGCTAAGCCGGCGCGCAGGATGTCGACGCGCACAACCGGTCCGCTTCGCTCAGGGCCGAATGATTCGATGGCTGAAGGACCCGCCGAAGCAAGCTCTTGTATTGATATGTTATTCGTGGTATCCGTGTAGTGATCGGCGATGTCGCCGCCTGTACGTGGATCTTCCATTCTTTCTCCCCATGTACAGGCGCCCGGCACCGTTCGGGCGGGGGTTCCGGTTTGCTGACCGGACCCCATATGGCCACCCCACGCGGGTGGCCTCCTTCTTGGTCTACTCGCCTAGGTCCGAGCCCAGAAGGACGGTCGCATTAGCCTGCACACGAAGCGCTTTACAGATGAAATCCCGCTGCCGGATCGCCATTGCTCGCCAGACGGCGTAATGAGCGTTCATAACCCGTAATGGTGTAATGGCTTTCGGTGCTCCGCGGCAACAATTGCCAACCACCGCAGCTCAACATTACCGAAGCGTCGGGCGACGCCTCATTTGAAGGTTTCGATTTCGACGGTGCTGTTGGCCGGCGCGGCCGGGCTAGACTCGTCCGCGTGGACATGGACGACCTCACCGTGTTCGACGCGGACGCTCGCCATGTGAATCAGTCTTTGGTCGGCTGGCATCACCTGCAGCTTAGCGTCGTTCTTGCCTTCGAACTGCCGCAGCCGCGGATCTGAAGAAGCAACCAACCACATTTCGTAGGTTCCGTCCGTTTTGTAGGCGTGTTGAAACCACGTCGCTATTCGGGTTCGCGTCGAATTCAGCCGACTCAACGGCGCGTCGCTAATGTCCGACCCGTCGCCAAACTGCTCGCCGATTGTCACGGTATCCGTCGTCGCGTCTGATCGAAACGTGCGAAGGTCCAGCAATACAAAACAGGTAGAACCGTGTTCCGGCTCTCCGAGTACACAGGAGATTCGCCTCTGTAGTACGGCGTCAGTCGGTTCAGACCAAACCCTTGGAACTTCGAACTGCCCAAACACACCTCCCGAAGGGACCCTCACCTGAAGCTTTATTGTCCCATCGGGACTTTTGCTGATAACCTTTGCCGCACTACCATCTGGACCAACAACCAAGTTTGCCCACTCAGTTGCGCGGCGGCCATCTGCCGACTTCAGCGCTATACGGCCACCACTGTCCACATCAATGTTGCTCGGCAAGCCGCTACCTTTGCCGCTCATTTTAAATATCGGAACGATCGGATGCTTTGAAAAGAAAACCTTATAAGCAAGCATCCCTGTGCCGACAGCGAACAGAATGGCCGCCGCCAGCGCACGACGGTTGCGACTCGCCCGCCTCAGCTCCGCCACTTTTTGCTCTATATCTGTTACCGGAGCAGCACGCAATTTCTCCAAATAGTCGTTCTCAACGCGCCGCACGTACTTCTTTGCTTCACGTAGAAGCCGCTGCCGCTTCTTCTCCGATTCGTCCTCTGCATCGGAAACTATCTCGTTTTGAAGTCGTGTCTCGGATGTCAGATCTCGTGCCGTGTATTCGAACGATCTGCCGCTCGGCAAGATCCCGTTTACCACCGCGCGCAACACTACATCGTCACTCAACGCGCCGGGACGATCTAAGAAAAACTCTACGCGTCCGCGAGCCAAAGGTATTGCCCGAACGCGACTGTCGAATGCGTTCTTCCACTCATGGACGAGCGTCTTAATGCTGCCCCGATCGTATCCAGAGCGCCCTCTTTTCCACCCATCCTGCTTTCGCCACTCCGGTTCCTTGCTAGTTGTGAATTGCGACAGTTCATCGTAGTTGCCGCCGACGATAGGCGTGCCATATCGCAGCGCGTTCTCGATCAGCACCTCGACCAGCTTCCGGAAATAGAAGTCCTGCTGCGCAGACGTTCCGATGCGCTCGTCATCCGGAAATGCTTTGTCGGACGCCACCGAAAGACGGCCGGCAAGCCATTTTCGATCAGTCTCGTCGAGAATGCTGTCGGACGCGGTGCTCGCCTCCATGGTTTAGATCCTTCTCCTAAGCTGGTTGCCTGCGACAGCTTGCCACGCTTCGGAGCGACGGACCAAATATCGCTCCACGAGCTTAGAGGAGGTCAGAGACCTTTAAGTTGCTCCACGCGATCGAGTTGACGTTTTTGGGGAGAAGCATCAACTGGCGTTATTCGCGGCAATTTCATCGGAAAGCAAGGCCTCCTCGTACTTCGCTTCGCGGCGCTTGTTCGTGACCGCGGCGTAGACCATCGTGGAGCTGATGTCGCGGTGGCCGAGCCAGTCCTGAACGTCGGCTACGTCCCATCCGGCGTTCATCAGATGCACCGCGATCGAGTGCCGCAGGACGTGGGGGTGTCGCCGGTCGGCCGGGAGTTGCGCGGCCTCGGCGTAGCGGCGGAAGAGGTGATAGATCATCGACGGCGAGAGCGGCCGATCGGCACCTTGCCGCGAGACGAAGAGGTACGGGTTCTCGTCCGCGCCGCGCTGGTTAAGGTACGCCCAAAGGAGGCGGCGAGTGTTGGGGTGGATCGGATACTCGCTTGAGATGCCGCCCTTCAGGCGGGTGATCCAGATGCGTCCTTCGGACAGGTGCTCGCGCCGGATCAGTGCCGCTTCCAGGCGCCGCAAGCCGTAGCGGTAGATCGCCTCGAAAAGGAGGCGGTCCCGCGCAGCTGCGTCAGGAATCGCGGCGAAGAAACGCTCAACTTCGATTTTTGAAAGGTACTCCAACTGGCCCGCGGTGGCGGGCTCCACGAGATGCATCCGATGGGTCTCCTGTGTATGGCCGGCGAAGTTAACGCTTTTCCCCATTTTCGTGAACTCGATAAGGGTAAATCCGGTATTCCGAACATTCTGTGACAAAGGAGACCGCATGCGTCGCCACTTCGTTCTCACTACTTTTCTTCTGCTCACCGCGTACTCCGCTGCAGCGGCGTCTCTAAGCCGACCGGCCGCGCTGGCGATGATCCAGAAGGATTCCCGCACTGCCGCGCCAATCACCAACGGACCGATCGGCGGTGACCAATTCAACGCGGCGGTTCGGGACGGGCTGGTGGTTCAGAAAGGCATGGTCGAAGTCTTAACCCCGAAGGGACAGCAATACTTCACCTCATACAACTTCTCCACTTTCGGTGGAGCGGGGCTCAAAACGCCAGCGCGTCGCGTCGTCACGAGCGTCACTGGAATCCGGGACGGCGACATCACAGTCGCCGAGTTTACGTGGCACCTTGAAGGACTGACGGCGCTCGCCGCGAAGTACACGACCCTCAACAACGCCGATCAAGCCGGTGAGGCCTGGCTTCGGCGCTATGACGACGGCTGGCGGGTGACGAAGATCGACTTCCGAATGCGAGAACAGCCGAACACTCGGCCGCTCACTGGCGGTCCGGTTGCTGCCGCCGAACCGAGTGACCGCACGCTTCAGAATTATCCGCCGTTCGGCAGGATTGGCGCCGGCAAGCCCGGCCAACAGGGTCTCGTTTCTCTCGGAACCTTCATCGAGCCCGACTATCAACTCACGATTTGGCGCGATATGGCTCACGACTTCGCGATCGTCGGCACGATGATGCACGTGGTCGAAGGCATGAACGACCCTAGCGGAGTCCTCTCCGACATCGTCGCAGATCCGAATACAGGCGCGCTGCGATTCAAAGCTCGACTGCGCGGCGAAACCGTAACGTTCAACGGCACGTTCATGGGCGTGATCCGCGGTGATACGGTGGAAGGCGTTCTCACCTCAACGCTCAACGGCAAGTCACGTAAGACGACGTTCAAACGCGGGGAGGTTCGCTACGATACGAACTACGATTCGCGCGAGCAGTGGTGGAATACGCAAGTCGCGCCGATGCTGAAGTGCTGTGGGCCGCAGACTGAGCGCCGCGCCTCTTCTACGCCTTAAAGACCGACGTCCGAGTCATCTTCATGGTTCCGCTCGCCCAACCGACCTCTTGAAGGACTTCGTCTTCCTCCCGCGCGATGCCTTCGGTCAACGCGCGCGCTCGTCGATCTCGGGATGACCTTCCAGGTAACTGTGTGCCAGATTCAGACGATTTTCTTCGTCCTTATTCCATCCACAGCACCCGAATCTCGCCGCATAACCTGCCTTCGCTCCCTCTCCTTTGCCACATACTCGGCGAAGGGCGATCTCAGATTCCATTCCGCTTCGTCGGGTGTAGCGCCGAAGGTTGTGCTCATAAACCGCGAGGTCGCCGGATATAAGGTGTGCCCACACGTCGGGCGGGAAGCCGCCGGAGTCAAGCCAAGGCGGCGTCATGATTCCTCCGGGAATCTGAGTTCGCGGACGCGGGTGAGATCACCGCCGAGTTCCACGACTTTGACGAGGTACAATCCGAGCCTCAACACGTGCGGCGCGAGCTGGCCGGCATACGTCTCGCGGAGGTAGCCCTTTACTTCGGGCGGCCACTCTTCACAAAGCGTGTCCCTCATCCTGCGAATGTAGGCGAAGAGGTTCGAGAGCGGTATCGGCTCGGCAAGCTCCTCATCAGTGGGAATCCAGGGCGTCATCATTTCTCGTTCACGTGCTCGTACGGGTCAGTCTCGGGGTAGCTATCCATGAGGACCACGAGGTAGTTCGCGAGGTCGTACTCTTTCCCTTGTATGTGCTTCATAAGCGCGTGTTCGATGGCTTTGTAAAGCTGGTGATTGGATTCCCTCGGCATCGGAATGTCATCGATCACTTTGTGCAGCAGCTCCCGCGCGAACCGCATCAACGCGATCGGGACTTCGATTTCGTTGTACATACTGCGCAGCGCTTCCCAGTCCGCCATTCAGTCCCCCAAATCAAATAGGTCGTTTGCTTTCACCGGCTCATGCGAGAGGCGCCGACAGGCAATTACAATTGCCTTGATGCATTTCCGGGTCGGCTCCATCTCGCCACTGCGGATGCGGCCTATGTGCTGGCGCGAGTAGCCGCTCGCTCGTACGAGCGCCACAAGCCGCACCTCGTGCTCGGTAAGCCAGCGGTCGAACCGAGTGTCGTAAGTAACGCGTCCCCACATCGCCGTCAAAGGCGGCCGGCCCGGAGGGTCACGAGGTGTCGCGACGGGTGTGTGAGCCCTCGAAAGCTCGTAACCTCCTCGCGAACCGGCCGCACTGCGCAGGGTCGAGGAGCAGCGGATAAGCGTCAATCGCGGCGCACAGCGCGTTGTGCGATTCTTCGGCAACTGCCGCGCATCCGTTGCACTTCGTAAGAAAAACCCGCCGCTTACGCGACGGGGTACTGCTTACCCACACGAGGTCCTTCGTTGCGTGTCGTCCTTCGCCGGCACCACTCCTATCGTTATGGGTTGATGATGTGGAGCCGCGTGGCTCCGGCCTCTAGTTGGGACTTACGCGCGGTCGCTCCTCCTTTCTCGGGACTCAGTTGTCCCGGCTAAACTCCGCGAGGAACGGCGCGAGGCGCGCCGCAGCCTTGAATCGCGGAATAGGGTCGAGCTCCTTGAAGGCCGACGTGAAGGCGTTCGAGAGACTCGCTTGCGCCATGTTCGCCGCATTGATGTCTACGGTTCGGCCGGTGAATGGTCGTGCGAATTCGCCGTGGACGAGCATGCGCACGCAGAACTGCCGGTTTGGTAGCGAAATGAGATCGTCGATCTCGAATTCCGGAGCGAATTCCTTTCTGAGTGTTCCCGCATCCTCGGCACCAACGCGAAAGGCGATGAGAGTCCCGACGTTCCCCATGATCGCGGAGCGAACCTCTTCCTCCGTCTGATCGATGTACTGTCCGGTCAAGACCATGGCTACTGCGAACTTACGAAGCTCTGCCAGCATGTTTGCGATCGCGAGCGTGGTATACGTCTGGAACTCATCGCCGTAGACGTAGAAGGGCTGTCGTGTGTCCTCCGGGAGCTCGCTCCTGGAGAGTCCGGCGATGCCGATCGAAGCCATGAGCAGGGCTCCAAAGGCAGCCGCGGGACCTTCGCCAATCTTCCCTTTAGCGAGGTTCACGAGCAGAACTTGTCGCTTATCCATCACCTCGCGCAGATTGAAGGTGCTGTCAGGAGTGGCCAGGATACGGTGCAGGAAGGGATCAGCAAGGAAGGCGCCGATCTTGTTCATAACGGGGGCGACGGCCTCCATTCTCATCCGCACGGGATAGCTCGGAAATTCGAGCGTCCAGAAGCGTTGCACCTGCGGATGCACGGCGTTCGCAATCGCCGCCTTCCGGTAGTCTGGTTCGGTGAAAAGTCGCGGGATGTCAGCGATCGTTGCTGACGGCTGATCGAGAAGCAGTAGCAGGGCATACCGCAGGAAGTGCTCCATCCGCACGCCCCACGCATCGGCGAACATCTTCTTCAGCGCTTCGATGAGTCCGGCGGCCACGAGTGAGCGGCGAAGGGATGGCACGTTCGCCAGCGGGTTGAAGCCGAAGGGTTGCTCGACATTGGGAACATCGAGATAAATAACGTCCGTCCTTCCGTGCGCGAGCGCCCACGCATGTACCCGCTCGACAAGATCGCCGTGCGGGTCGAAAAGAGCCAGACCGTGACGATTCGCGAGGTCTTGCCGCAAAAGAAATTCGAGGAACGACGACTTGCCCGTTCCCGTCTTGCCGACTACGTACATGTGCGCCAGCCGATCAGTAGTATGAATGCCGAAAGGGCGCTCGTCGTTTCGCCAATTAATGCGTCCAAGATAGGTGAGAGGCTCCGCCATACTCCCAATCCTGCGACCGATTCAGCGACATCGCACGGCTGCGAAAGCTGCCGGCTTTGGCAATGCAATGCCGCCTTCCACCGCGAAAATGTTTGGCGAGTGATCAGACAGACGGAAACAGAAGACCCGCGCCCCACGTGGCGGGTCTTCTGTTTCCGTATTGTCTACAATATACCCAATACCTGCAGGCACTCTGAGCCGTTGTTATTTCAGTCTCTGAATTATCACCGCGCTAACCGTGCTCGCTGCCTGACCTCGAATGAAAGGATCTTTGATTTGCGATACGTAGCCGATCGCTTTCGGGCGGTTTCCAGTCTTTGCGATCCGCGCTGCCAGATCCATTAATTCGATATCGCGAGTCGTCGGGCCAAGCTCGCCCAGGTAAGTATCGATTTCGTCGAACCGATGTCCCTTTAGCGAATTGTCGATCAGATACCGAAGATTTGCACTGTAGCCAGACTGAAAGTTGTCATCAGCCTGATATCGTTCTTTAACGCGTTGAATGTTGGCCGCCGGAGTGTCTTCCTCTTTCACATCGGCTGTGTTTTCGGCTTTAGGGAGCTCAATCTGCTTATGTTCGTCCACCCATCTCTTGCTTTCCTCGTCTATGTCCTTCGGGGTTTGGTAGTCCTTCGGCGCCATGATGTACTCGCCAATAATCGCGGCTAACGCTATAGCTCCGCCAATCTGAACCGCTCGCCCGATGGTCAGGCCGCGCTCTTTTTCCTTTGTCTCAAGCTTCTCTGAGTTTGCGTTCTCGCCGCGATGTTCGTGTGTTTCCATGGATTGTGGGAATGGTATTTATCGACCTTTAGATAATTAGAGCCTAACACGACTTATACCGTCTTACTAGGCGCCGTGACAGGAACGGCTCAGTGTCATTTCACCGCTTATTGAATCCTGGCTCTGCTCCAGCAGCCGACCGCGGCGAGAACAGCTTGCAAGTCGCCTTAGAGTTTGTAAGCTTAAGGAACGATCCCTGAACCCAAGAGCTTGCGACTGTACAGGTAAACCGCACAAAAAAACAAAACACCCAATTCAGGCATGGATACCTTCAAGGCATGGGCGCGCGAGCATCTCCCTCGTCTCGTTCAAACCTATCGCAAGCTCCGTCTCGTAATACGCTCATACATTGGCCTCCCTCCGACCGTACGCATCGTAGCCGACGCTGTCTTTGCGCGGCTCTCGTCCCGCGGCTTTCCGACTGCCAATGTCGCCCTGTGGCTCCGTGGCCAAGGATTACTGCGCGGCGACGTCTTGGACTACGAGCCGGATGAGCGCGCCCTGATCGAGGAGCTCTTCAAAGCGCCCGACTTCGAAGTCTTTTGGGACATTGGCGCTCAAATTGGGTTCTATTCCATCCTCGCGAAGCTAAGGGCAGCGAAGCAGGTCGTGGCTGTTGATCTCGATGCAGAATATTGCGAGGAAATCGAGAAGCATATCCGCTCCAACGGCTTGACCAACGTCAACGTATATCGGGGGGCTATCGGCCAGCGCGGGTCTTGCCGCTGCCATAGTCGCCGCGGACCCTGAGGTACGGCAGTTCGTGGAAACAGTCGTAGAGCCATGAGAGCAGCACGTAATAGGCGGACAGCTCTTCAAAGACCGTCGAGACATCGACGTAGCGGTGGATGAAAGAACGGATGCGGGCAAGGAGCTCCCGCTCCTCGCCGTACTCGGCGGGCTCCGAAGGCAAGAGCACGACATCGTGCACGAGGAGGTTATTGCCACCCGAATACGGCACCAGCCGTTCTCCCGGCCTCGCCGCGATCACCGACTCGTACCGCCAGCTCTCGCCGTTGCCGTGCACGAACTGCGTCCGTTGCTCTTCGCGTTCGTAGACCATCTCCACGAGTTCTCCCGAAGCGAGCACCGCGGAAGCTGTCGGCACGAGCCGCGGCTTCACCGCGTCCGCGCTAGGCTGCGTCGGGTTGTTCATCGGAGTATTGGATTCTCTCGAGCGCCTCGAGCGCTTGGCCGTACGTCAAGCCCTCCACGATTTCAAGGAAGTTGATCGCGTCGCCCTTCGCCCCACAGAAGAAGCATTCGAAGGTGTCTGTCTTGGGATAAACCCGAAGCGTCGGATTCGGTTCTTCGTGGAGCGGACACCACCCCAGAAGCCGGCGCCTGCCACGCAGCGGCGTGTATTCGCCGATCACTTTGCTAATGGGTAAGGCCTCCCTGATACGCGCGGCGCGGCTCGGGAAAGGCGCCACCACTGTCGATTCGTCGGTCTCCGCGATCGGGCCGCAGCTCGCTCGCGCAAAGAGCGCTTCGAAATCATTCCGCGTGTAGCCAAGCCGACCGACGCATTCGGCCACGCCACCACCCGGCCCAACCTCCTCCGGCAGCGTTACGACGATCGCGCGCGGAATTAGTCTCACGATTTGCTGTGCCGCACGATCACTTGCCTCGCGACGGTCCAGACAGACGTAAACACGATCAATCGCTTCCAGGTAGGGCAGCCATTCGGGCTTGAAGGACTCTGCGCCGCGCGTTACCGCGACCGCGAGAAATCCGAGCGCTTCGACTCGTCCAAAACGTCACTTCTCATAGTGCTTACGCTACGCTCCTTTCGCGTTGCGTCAAGAAACTCGGAGCGAGACGATCGTCACGCCGCTTGCGTTGTCTGCGGAGTCCTGATTACTACGGTCCTTCCGGTGAATGGTCGTGCGAATTCGCCATGAGCGAGCATCCGCACGCAGAACTGGCGGTTCGGAAGCGAGATCAGGTCATCAACCTCAAATTCAGGCGCGAATTCTTTTCTGAGTGTTACCGCATCGTCCGCACCGACGCGGAAGGCAATGAGAGTCCCGACGTTCCCCATGATCGCGGAGCGGACTTCCTCCTCAATTTGGTCTAGGTACTGGTTGGTCAAGATCATCCCGACTGCGAACTTGCGAAGCTCAGCGAGCATGTTCGCGATCGCGAGCGTGGTGTACGTCTGGAACTCATCGCCGTAGACATAGAAGGGCTGTCGTGTGTCCTCCGGAAGATCGCTCCGCGAGAGGCCGGCGATGCCGATCGACGCCATGAGTAGCGCTCCGAAAGCAGCCGCCGGACCTTCGCCGATCTTTCCTTTGGCGAGGTTCACGAGCAACACCTGCCGCTTATCCATGACCTCGCGCAGATTGAAGGTGCTCTCTGGAGTTGCCAGAATGCGGTGCAGGAAAGGATCAGCAAGGAAGCCGCCGATCTTGTTCATGACCGGCGCGACGGCCTCCATCCTCATCCGCACGGGATAACTCGGGAATTCAATCGTCCAAAAGCGCTGCACCTGCGGATGCGCAGCATTCTCGATCGCCGTCTTCCGGTAATCTGGTTCGGTAAAGAGCCGCGGGATGTCCGCGATAGTTGCCGAGGGCTGATCGAGCAGCAGCAACAGGGCATACCGCAAGAAGTGCTCCATTCGCACACCCCACGCATCAGCAAACATCTTCTTCAGCGCTTCGATGAGTCCCGCGGCGGCGAGTGAGCGGCGGAGCGGCGGTACATTCGCTAACGGGTTGAAGCCGAAGGCCTGCCCGAGGTCGGGAACATCGAGGTAGATAACGTCAGTCCTGCCATGCGCCACCGCCCACGCATGCACCCGCTCGACGAGGTCGCCGTGCGGATCGAAAAGCGCCAGGCCCTGGCGATTGGCGAGGTCTTGCCGCACGAGAAATTCGAGGAAGGACGACTTGCCCACCCCGGTCTTGCCGACGACATACATGTGCGCGAGACGATCGGTATGATGGATACCAAAGGCGCGCTCGTCGTCTCGCCAGTTAATGCGACCAAGGTAGGTGAGGGAGTCCGCCATACTCCCGATCCTGCCGCGAAGTCAGTCACATAGCACGGTTGAGAAAGCTGCCGGTTTGGGCAATGTCGCCATCCATCGGCGTCGCTTTTACGTCGCTCGGTGCGCTGTTCTGCAGTTACCCGAAGATTGCAAGGACGCGATCAATCTCCTTCTGGACTTCCGGGTCCTCGTTTGCCGTATCCCAACCCCTATCAAAGTACATCAGCGACTCGCTGCCCTTCTCGTTCTTGCGCGATACGCCGATTTTGGAGATGCGACTGTAACCACCTATGCCAAACTCGCTTGGAAAAGCAAAGTGCTTCATGCTGAATTCAAGATCGCCCTTCTTCAGGGTAACCCAGCCGCCAGCGCCCTTCCCTTCAATTTCATAACCTTCCTGTTCTGCGAGCCGCTTTCTCGCTTCATCGAAAGCTTCCATCTCTTCGTCGTTCAGTTCATTCGATTTCTCTTGGCTCTTGAGCTCTCGTGCCTTATCTCTCAGCCTGTTAAGTTCCGCGGGATCGTAGTCAGGAGCCATAATCATGCGAGTCATTTCGGACGTAATCTCGGCGAATTCTCTCGCCTTCTCCTCCGCATTCGCATCAACATGAACACGCGGAAAGATCGCCTCAATGTTTGTTAGGCCCTGCTCTCTTAAAATACCGAGCCGCTCCGCAATTTGGCCTTCCATTTCATCGGCGAGCTGCGACGCTCTATCTGACCGTTCGTAGTCGTCCTCGTCTTCGGATTCTTGCCCAGTCTCGTTATACCCCCTGTTCGTTTCTATGCCTTCCAACAGCAAACGGTTGTACTGCTCCTCTAGACTCTCCTGAGTCTCACGCCCTCCTTCGAAGCGCATGGGATTTGAATGTTGTTGATTAGTTTATGGCGACCACAGCGGAGATTCTTGTCTGATGCCTACCTATCGACGCCATACCGGACGCCTGAGGCAAGTCACCACTAAGTCAACCATGTACGTATTGCGTGTCAAGTGCTCACGCGTTGGCCGGAAAGTAGTCCTTGCCGAGCACTGTTTGCCAATAGTCGAGTGCTAGTCCATAGTCCGAGAACGCCGCCGCCGCTTCTGCAACCGTCGCGAGCGTATTAATAACGTCATGAAACCGCCGCCAAGACGGTTCCGACCATTCATCGGCAACGAAGATATACCGGTCACCGCACGGCGTTTTGCAAGCGTCAGCTGCCCATCCGTCGACCGGCTTTGCCGCAATGTGCTGAAGCATCTTCGGGATGTACTCAGCTGGCGAGCCACAAAACACAGAATCGGGCATCGAATGGAGCAGACATTCAATGTGAAATGATACGGCGTCGAGACCGAAGAGCGACCGGATATGCTTCATAACCTTAACCGCGGGAATGAAGTTCCCGCCGGTGCGGTCATCGGCGTTCTTTATACTGAGATATGCCTGGTGGTACCGCGCGAATCCGTCCTCCCATTGACCGCGCTCAGGACGCCACAGCCGAAATGGCTCGTTCCATGCGTCGGAGTTGCCACTCCGAAAGACCACCGGAAGAATCTCGACCTTAATACCAAGGTCCACCTTGATGCACATGCTCGTCTGCGTGTAATAAACCTTATCTCGGTATCGGCGATCAGCTAGCAGGGGCGCGGCGATCGTGTCGAATATCTCATGGCGTCCATACGTCCGCCCGCCACCGCCTCCGTCCCCAGGCTGCCAGAGCTGGCAGAGGGCAATGATGTCGATATCGTTGATGGTGTAAATGGCCGTGCTTTGCTTGTAGGAACCCTGAAGAAAGCACTCTGGCGCTAATCCCGCCGCCAGACCCTGCCGATCCTCAATGAGCCCTTTGATCGATGCGTATTCGCTTGATGCCTGTGTTCCGAAAGTCGGGCTCGGATTCAGGCGCTTGAAGAACGCATCAAAGTGTTTGCTGAACTGGTAGTACGCCATCGTGTGCCGGTAGGATCAACCAATATCCAAGACATGAACCCAGCCGCCTCGACTTTTATCATTGTCAAAGATTCTCAGCGTGGGAGATACCTTTGGGAATACCTCAAACCCGGCGAGCACAGCGATCGGAGCCGGAACCGCTGGGAAAACATCAACGGATGGAATGTTGCCGTGGTCTCGAAGTATGAGCGCCATTAACTTATGGTACTCGGTACGGAACGCTTCCAAATCCTGCCGCTGTCGCAGAAACAATGGCGAGGGGACTTGGTTCTTCAGTGTCAGCTTATAGATCGTGTAGCTGCGATCGCCATGCACGGGCAGGGCTCGGATATCCAACGCCGCGCTAAGTGAAAGGACGATCGCAACATTGGTCGGATTATCGCCTTTTTGTATCTCGTTGACGTCGTAGATCGCAGGCTCTCCGTCAGTCTTCCAAGCCCAAGTCTGGGAGTCGCGATGTCGTTGATACAAGTCTGTTGGCGTCTTGTTGCTGAGTTGGCGGCCCAGGAAGAAGAGAAGCGGCATAGGTGCGAGCGCAAACACTGAGAGGTGATGAGGAATCTCGCTGTCCATGCTGGGCTCGTAAATGCTCGTGACGGCTTTGCTGATCTTTCCAGTGGCCAACTCGTAATAGGCGTCGCTGCCATCGGTCAGCGTTGTAAGATCGATGATGCACCCTTTGGGTGCGGGGTAGCGTGGGGCAACTGCATCGAAGATATCGACCCGAGGAATGCTCGCGGTCTGATTGCCAATCCTCCCGAGCATCTGTAACACAAAGGTCTTCCGATCAGGTTTTAACTCGGTGAGACGAAGAATCCGTTCCTCGTGATCGCTCTTGAATTGACGAAGTGTTGCCACCGTGAACCGTTCACCGGCCACCGAGTCGTCGATTAGCTTGTGGCAGCGCAGACAGAGCAGCATGAGATTCGCAATGTCGTGAATGTCCTCAGGCCGATCTTCCGCTCCCCTCGGCCCCTCGCTTTTGAATGCGACCACGTGTGCAACATCGGCTAGATTTACGTTATCGAGGGTGACGTGATGCTCGAAGAGGTAGTCGTTGCAACCGTCGAACTCACAACGGCCGCCGGCACGCACCCACAGGAGAAGCCGGGTTTTCTCAGGGATGTGTCGCGCTATTACGACAGGAGAGTCGTTTGTCTTCTTCATCGGGTCTGAGCTTTTTTGACTGCGGGGTGGACTCCGCCGCCCATCCACTCTCCGGTGGCGTGCCAAAGTTCGTAGTGGTAAAGCCAATGAGCGGTCCAGGGAATGATCGCTTCGGCGATATACATCAACGGATGCCATTCGCCGGAGTTGGTCAGGTAAAGGCAAAGCGTGCCGTCGGGAAACCGGTGAGGGATCGCCGATCCGTTTTCGTGCCTTGTGAGATCCGGCCGCAAGACCGTCACCGCCGGCCGCCGCCGCAGTCGGTATTCGATGGCAATGCGGTATCGGGCCGAGGCATCCGTCGGTTGGAGATCACCCTCCCACCGAACCACATCCTTGTGCCACGAGATTCTCTCAAAGTCCGGGCACACCACGCGCATGCGGCCGATCTGTTGAGCCATCTGGATCGGTGGCTGCTCAAACGCTCTACGAGCCATAGAACGTATGCGGCTTCACAGGCACCGTTCCGGCGCCCGCGATGGTGGTGATCAAGCCCGACCGCGTGACGCCCAACTTCCTTTCATCACGCGCCTTTTCGACTTCGATCGTCTGCTCCCGAACCGCCCGCTCGACGATATCGCCGAAAAGGTTTTCGAGGCGCTTCTTCGCGGTTGCGATTGTCTCCGGCCGTTCGACGGCGACCAGATCGCTCTCGAGCTCGCGCATCGTATCGACGAAGGCCCGATAGGCTGCCGGTTCTTTATCCCAACGTTCGCTCAGATCCTCTTCGGGATGCGCGGGATTGCAGACTTGGAGCCGGCCCGATGCGGGGATTGATCGGTTGATTCTTGACACGATGTTTCGCAATGCATCGAACGCTTCGGCTTCGCCTGCGTAGTGCTGTCCCGCGAGCGTCGTGAGTACGATAGAAATCGGAGCGAGATCGGGTGTTTTCATGAACCTGATGTAGCGCCATCGCTTGAGCAACTGGACTACGAGCTGCAGAGCAGTCTTGCTTTCGGCACCCTGTGGCCGCGGCAGCGGTTCCACCGTTGCGGCCTTTTCCATTACAGCCCGGAGGACGCTTCGGGTTTCAAACCAAGTCGCGTAACCCTTCGGATTGCTTTCCTTCCAATCGTGCAGATTCCGATCCGGGACGAGCAGAAAATCGCCACCAAGGGAAAGATCTGGCCTGGCCGGAAGAATGTCCATGTGAAACTGTCCAGCAAAGTTGAGACGAATGCAGCGATTCATGCGCTCGACCATGGGTCGATACGTGCCATTCTTGAGAAGTTCCGCTTCGACTAAGTTCAGCACCGCGACAGGGTCCGCTGCACCAAGGGCCAACCAAAGCACGAGGTCGAGGTCGAATTCTTCTCGAAACCAGGGTCGAACCGTCGTTTGAATCCGAAGCGAACCTTGCGGAAAAATGTTCGGTCGGAATCTTGCGAGAGCGCTCTCGTCGCGGCCCAGCCACTTCGAAACGGCCAAGTAGTGCTCTTCGGCCATCGCATGCTGAGTTGGCGTTAGCTGGAGGCTGACGCAGATCCTCAGGAGAATATTGTCGAGCCAACTCGTTGATGAACTGACTGGCGCTTCGAGGAGAGTGGATGACATGTGTTTAGACTCCTTCGGAGTCGAGCAACTCGGCTCCCTTCTTGATGACTTTTGTTACGACGCCTTGAATTTGAAAGTCGTGCTCGACCAGAATCGGGTGATGGCTGGGGTCGGATGACTCGGGCTTCAGCATGAAATAGCCTGGTCCACGAGTGAAGCGTTTCACCGTTGCTTCTCCATCAATAAGCGCGACAATGATCGCGTTCTCTTCTGCCACCGGTTGTTGACGAACGAGCACAAGATCGCCGTGCTCGATCCTGTCGCCATGGACGGTGGCCCGATCCATCGAGTTGCCCCGCACGCGCAACAGAAAGTACCGTCCCCCAGAGGGAGCAGCCGCCTTCGGCATGCGCAACCAAGCCTCATAGTTTTCCTGCGCGAGAATCGGCGTACCTGCCGCGATCTCGCCGATCAGTGGAACCACGACGGTCTCGAGGCCTCGACCAGGTTGCCGAATCAACCGCATCCCCCGAGCACCTGGCCAGCGTTCGAGTTCGCCTTCTTCTTCCAACCACTGGAGATAGCGGAGCACCGTTCGTTTCGAGCCGACACGCAGAAGCCCTCGAAGCTCCTCAACGGTCGGCGGATGACCGTGATGAACCAACCAATTTCGGATGGCGGCCAGGATATCTTCGCGGCGAACGAGCTTTTCTTTGGGCATGTCTGGCGTCTAGTTTGTCACCTTTGTTTCCTATGATAGCAGACGCTTTTGACAGGTCAAGCTGCGGTACGTGAGGCCTTGGCACGCGGTGCTACGATCGCGAACGGATCGAGTTGGGTCGAGCGGCTGCATCCGGAGGGCCGCGCGACGAGCGCCGCCCGTCTCCGCAGGAATCATTTCATCCCGCCTACGGGGAGCTCATGACCGCTCAGGTGCTGACTCGTGGCTGCGGTGTCGCAGAACTGTCAAGCGACGACGATAGCCCAGACGCTCCTCCCACGCACGTTTCCTTCCCGCTCGACGGGTAGGGATTTTCAAGCGCCTGTCACTCCTAGGTGAGAAGGTTCCGCACCGGCAACGGGAGGTTCAAATGTCTCTGTACTGCAGTCTATTAGTGTGTCGCCTTCGTTCATACAGTTTTGTATCGAACCTTCGGCTAAGGCGAACATCGGTACGGCAACGTAATCGACGCACGGCTGCTATTTTCGCCGGGGCCGCCCTCCTCATTGTGCTATGTGATATAGCATGGGCTCAGCCCTGCCAACTGAAGAATGATGCGCCGCCGCCGCCGCCAGAACCGGAGATCATCATCCACACCGCTGGCGGCGAAGCGACGCGCCTGCTGTCCGATCTCTTCACGGGCACGCTCACAACGACCATACCAATCAATCTGCCAACCGGGCGGCGAGATGTGGAGCCGACTGAAGTACTGCAATACCGCAGTAGTCACGGGAACGGCTGGGTCGGTGTAGGGTGGGATCTGGTTCTCGGCGAGATTCAGCGCGACACGCGGCACGGGCTCGACTATACCCGTGATACGTATGTCTATGTGACCGCCGACTCCGCCAGCACGATAACCCGCGTTGGAGTGGGTCAATATCGGCTATCTATCGAAAGCGCGTTTCTTCGCTTCGAGAACAAGACTGCTCCTGACGGGCTGCCATTTTGGGAAGTGACCTCGAAGGATGGACGACGTTACACATTCGGTAGCACGTCCAACTCGCGTCAGGCCTCAGGTGGCTCCATCTTTAACTGGCTGCTGGATCGAATCGAAGATCCAAACGGAAATTATCTGCAGGTGTCTTATGCGACAGACGCGAAGAGTAACAACATGCTGTACCTGTCACGACTTGCCTACACAGGCAACGTTACGCTCGGTGTACCAACCACAAATGTCATTTGTTTTGAGCTTGAAGATCGTCCAGATGTAATCGAGTCTTACGAGCCAAATTTTCAAGTCGTCATTTCAAAGCGGCTCCATTCGGTAACCATATATACAAATTCGTCGACGGGAGCTTGCGGCGATGGGGTGCCATATCGAAAGTACACTCTGGAATACGACATAAGTCCAGTCACTGGCCGCTCCCTCCTGCGGCGCGTCACTCAGTACGGCCGCGACTTGATATCGCAACTACCTGTGTCTACGATGAATTATTCCGCCCCAACTCTTCAAGCAATCGTGGGTCCGTGGACAGGCGGGCCAGTTCTCGCGGGTACGCTTGCTGACCGTTGTCTTGTTGGCGACTTCACGGGCGACGCAAAAGTCGATTTGGCATGTCATGACACTGGCGACGCTTGGTTTGTGCTTACTGCCGCTGGAGATCACTGGTTGACCGCACGCTGGCCAGGTGGAGCAGACCCTATTGGCGCTCCTGGGCAAAGGTGCATGGCAGGCGACTTTAGCGGGGATGGCAAAGCTGATATCGCGTGCTTTCAGGGTGGTTCGACATGGCATCTCGCACTGTCGGCAGGCAATGGGTGGGCTCCGTCGAGCCCTTTCAATGGCTTCATCGCGCCTGGAATTCCGATCAGCATGCAATGCAGATCTGGCGACTTCAATGGCGATGGGCGCACCGACTTTCGTTGCAACACTGGCTCACTCAAGACCGTGAGCTCGGACTGGCATTCGGCAATCTCTGCGGGTAAGCGTTGGAATGCGTTGGTACATAGCGGACCGGCGCCAGCGGTTCCGATTGGTGGGCAATGTCTTGTTGGCGATTACGACGGCGATGGTAGCAGCGACATCGCGTGCTTCACGGGCGCTTTCGGTACAAAACAGTGGCATGTTGACCTTTCAACAAACCCTACGGCGTCCGGCGCCTGGGGAAATGGTCCGGAACCAGGTAATGCTGCCGAAGCCTGTCTGGTCGTTGACATAAATGGAGACGGTAAGAGCGACATAGCGTGTCATCTCGGCGGTTCACTGTGGAGACTGAGCATCACGACGGCCGCGAAGAGTTGGGACACGATCGATGTGACGGGCCCAGTCGTGCCGATCAACGCCGTGCAGTCCTGTGTTAGTGGTGATTTTAATCAGGACGGTCGAACAGACATCGCATGCTACGACAACGTTTCGGCGTGGACTTTGGGTCTGTCGACGGGTCGGGGATTCCAGGTCATTCGCTGGGGCGAGAATCTGTTAACGGGCAGCCACGATATATCGAAGGAATGCGCCGCGGCTGACTTTAACGGCGACGGGCGAACAGACATCGCGTGTTTTGCCGGGGGCGCGTGGTCCGTGGCGGTATCACGTGATGACGCTCCCGACTTGCTTGCGGAACTAGCGAATGGGATCGGGGGGCGGGTAAGCGCCACATACATGCCATCGTCCGCTTTTGAGAATACCGTGCTGCCAACAACGTTCCCGGTTGTTACTGCACTGTCCGTCGATGACGGCCGCGGCAACACATCACAGACGACGTTTTGCTATGCCGGCGGCTACTACGATCGCTTCGAGCGCGACTTCAGAGGCTTTTATCACTCGCGTTCGATCGGACCGCCACCGCCAGCGGGCGTCGCCGCTCTAGTGGCCGATACCTGGTTTCACCAAGGCAATGGGCTAGGCGATGAATACGGCCGGACCGGCTATCTGAAGGGCCAGCCGATTCGTAACCTCACGGCGGACACGACAGGTCATGTCTATAGCGAGCAACGCTTTGAGTATGCGACGAACAACATTCCGATGGGATTCCCGCCTGCGTTTGTCCCACTGATAACAATCACAGAAGACACGGAGGGCGACAGTGGGATCAAAACCGTGCTACGCGAATTTGCTTACGACGATTTTGGCAATATCGTGCACGAATTCGTCGATCGTCCCGGCACGACAGAAGACAAGACGATTGACCGCCTGTTTCTCACGAATACGACCGCCTGGCTTTCGGTGCCGCTCAAGGAATCGGTCTTTAAGGGCAGCCTGGCGACACCTCCTAACCTTGTACGCGAGGATTCCTACTGTTATGACAACATAGCCGACTGCTTTTCGCCGAATGCGCCGGCGCTGCTGACGCGCGGGAATCGAACGGCGATGACAGAGTGGCTCTTCGCGCGCGGAGCGGCGGCCGGCGGCAAGACCGCAGTTACCACTGCAATCACGTACGATCAGGCCGGCAATGTCGTGGCCGTGCGTCATCCGACCGGACAAACCACGTCGATCGACTATGACGCGACCCACACATTTCCGGTGACTCTCCGTAACGCCCTCGGCCATGCGATTCAGTTCTCGTACTACGGCGCTGGAGCCATCGGAGAGGGGTCGTATGGCCAACTCGCTAGCATCAGCGACGCCAACGGTAATCGATGGACCGCCACGTATGACACCTTTGGAAGGCAGGCACTGTTGACCGCGCCGAGCGGCTCGTATGACCGCTACAGTTATGTGGCGTTTGGAGATCTTCAAGAACAGCGTGTCGTCGTTGATCACTCCGGTATCTTGCTCTCAGCATCATACTTCGATGGCGCCGGGAGGGAGTGGAAGCAGGTCGAAACCGGCTGGAAGGGGCGCGAGGCCATACGGCTTAGTCGATACGACAATCGTGGCCTGATCGCGGAAACGTCGCTGCCGTTTTTTTTTGGCGGGCCGATGCTTTTTACACAGTTCAAGTATGACAGCCTTGGCCGCGAGACCGAGCGGACCCGCCCCGACGGCGTCAGTCGGAGAGCATGCCATACAGGTTGGTCTTCCGTGTTTATCGATGAGAACGGTCACGCTCGACGCGAACTATACGATGCTGACGCGAAGCCAACGGATGTGACGACCTATGTGGGCACATTTGCAGCGTGTAGCGACACGGCGGGGGCCCAGCCGCTCGCAGAGTTTCACGTCGACTATTCTGTATTCGGAGAGACGGAGCGCATAATCGATCCTTCCGGCAACGCCGCCGCGTTTGCCCTCGATTCGATGGGTCGTCTAAGCGAGCGGAGCGACACCAACAGTGGAACGACACTGTTCGCCTACGACGCCAGTGGCAATTTGACGCGGATTGCAAAGCTAGGCGGCGTCGTCACTACACGTACGTTCGACGCGATTGACCGCCTCACACGTGAGGAGACGACGGAGCCAGGGCATCAACCCATCATCGCAGCATATACGTACGATCAAAACAATCAACTGGGACTCCTGACTGACATCGCCGATGAGTCTGGCGGCACGCATCTCGTGTATGACGAAATGCAGCGGGTGGTGGCCACGGAGCGAAAGATTGGGCGACGTCGTTTTATGGAGCGCGTCACTTATGATCCGATTGGGCGCCTAGCATCGTATTCGTATCCGGACGGTAACATCGTGCAGTACAGCTATAGCGGCCCGGTCCTTCAAGCCATTGCTGATGCTAGGCGGACCTATGCGACGTTCGACGAGTATAACGCTGCGGGTCAGGCATTGCGGACTACGTATGGCAATGGCGTGACTACGATCGCTCAATATGTACCGGCGACGCTGAGACTCGATACAACTAGCACCACCGGGCCACATGGTGGCATCATGTCACTCCAGTACGGTTATGATCGAGCAGGAAATATCACGGCGCTGACCGACCGGCTGCAACAGGTCACGCAGCAATACGCATATGACGAACTGAATCGCATCACCGCAATGAGCGATGGTCGGCGGGTGGTCAAGTTCTCTTATGATGCCGCGGGGAATGTTACCTTCAACTCTCTTTTGGGCAACTACATGTACCCTGCGCCATCGGGTGGTCCCGCGAACGGTGTCGTTCACGCTGGCGCGAATCAGTTCGCGTATGACGCTCGGGGGAACATGCGGTCAGGCGCGGGGCGTGCGCTGGTCTATGATGGTCGTGACTTTCTCGTTGGGGTTAGGCAGCGGGGTAGTGCGACGCTCGCTCCGAACGCGCCGGTACGGCGCGTGCGCAGGCTCGCGTCCAACACGCATTTGGCTTACGACTGGCGCGGCGTACGTGTATTAGAGAGCGTCAATGGCGTCGCGACGATTAGGGTCTCGGACCGGTATCAATGCACGGGGAAAGCCTGTCAGAAGTGGATCGTTGGGAATGAGCCGATCGCCAAGATCGATGGCTCCGCTGTCCGATTCGTACATTCGGATCATCAGCAATCAACGCGAACGGTTACGGACGGCGCGAGTGGTGGGCGCATTAAGGGAGACGTCAACTATCTTCCGTTTGGAACGGCAGAAACGGACGGTGAAACGACCCGAAGGCGCTTCGTAGGGTCTTGGATCGACGAATATACGGGGCTTTATCAATTCGGGCTGCGCTATTACGACCCTCTACTTGGCCGCTTCTTGAGTCCTGACCCCCTGCAGGTTGCCGGCTCTAGTTCGGAGGCCCTGAATCGCTACAGTTATGCGCGAAATAATCCGCTGCGGCTGACCGATCGTCATGGTTTGCGAGCCGATGATGAGGATGAGCCGGACGACAACGGAGACTCGGGTCGAGACGAAGACGGGTCACGGGGAAATAACGGATCCCAACAAGGCGATCACGAAACTCACGAGCGTCCTGAGGAGTCGAATCGCGAATTTATTGAGTCGCTCACACCGGACGAGATCGCAGCCACGCTCAAGGAGATCGAAAGCGGTGGCATAAGCAACGAGAATGGCCATGTGCAGATAACTAGTGTTGTTCGAAACGAGACCCAGCCGCCGCCGGCTCGTTCTCACGAACCGCGCAGTCATGAGAGCGACGCCCCAACAGTCGAGCAAGAGGGTCTTCGGTTTGCTTGTCCCGAGTGCTACATCGTCGCGGCCGTGGGAACAGCTCTCCTTGCCGCTCGTGTCGCTCCTGTCGTCGGCAGGCTTCTCCTCCCCACGCTGGCAAGGTACGTAATCGAAAGCGGCGCGGGCAGACCGACAATGCTCTTCCGCCTGTCCGAACCTGCTATCGTCGAACAGATGGCCCCGCCGGCCGAACAACCGACTGGGTTCTTCGGCAACAATCCCGGAGGCAAAGGCGGCACAATGACCGATCTCCCAGGCGGGCCCGACGCCGGATGGAATTTGTTCCAGCAGTTCTCACGGTTTGGGAAAGGCTTTGAATTCAAAGGTCCAACAGGGTCCGGGAGAGGGCTCCGTTTTCAAACCAACGACGGTCGATTTAGTTTGCGTATGGAACCTGGCAAAACGAATGTCGAAGTGACCCGTCCAAACGGACCAAGCGAAAACATTCATTACCGGCCAGAAGGTGGCGAGCAATGACTTGCCGGCAAATAGTGCTCGTGATTGTTGCTGCGTCCGCGACTTGTCTACATGCCCAGCAGACATATGGTCCGACAGTGACGGGGTCTCTCGGTCTGATCACCCTCCGGTCTGCTCAGACACTCCCGGCAGCGACAGTCAGCGGCGGCATGTACTTCAACATGTACGATCGCGAGGGTTACACCCAACGCGGGCAGAATGCTGATCGTTCGTTGAGTTACGACGCCAACATGTGGACGCTCGGGGCGTCCTTCGGGTTGAAGGAGCAAGTGGAAATTGACACCTCATTGTCGTTTGAGTCTTTGTATGATGCGAGCGAACGTGCTGGCGTTATCGGTGGACGCTACTTCCAAGACTCGTTCAGCGCGAGCGGATGGGGGCCGCTGGAGGTCGGAGCGAAGTGGCGCCTTTTATCGGATGAATCATTTCGGCGGGGTGTTGCCGTGGAAACTAGAATGACTATTCCGATATCTCACAACGTGATTGCCGGCGCATCAGTCGGTTATGAACTCCGCGTTGATGCAATGCAGCCCAATTGGATACTAAATCTTGCCTATCGCGATCGGGGTGATTCGAACATTGCCGCAAATAGGCGCGAAGCGACTATAGGCATAGGTTTCGCGCATTCCCTCAACGAACGACTCGATGTACTCACTGAGGTGGTGGCGGAGAGGGCATTCGAGGGGAACAGGCGTCCACCAACGGCCCTGGATGTGACAGTGGGAACCCGCTACTGGCTGGGAAGTGGAAGATGGTCGGTCGGCGGCGGAGTGCGCGTCAATGCCGCGATGGCGACTCATGGTTTCCGTAACTCTTCCCCAGTGGGCGCGGTTGTCGGCGTGAGTGTGTCTCCAACGTTCTTCGCTACGCAGTAGGGTTTGGCCGTCATGCATCATCCAGCATCACGGCGACGATGATCCAGGGCCTCTTCACTTCCTCTTGATATCGTGAGTCACTGCGGTATCGCGGACCGGAGTTCCCGCTTGCCTGATCAGTGCGTCTAACGCGCGTCTAATTCATGTGTTTTCGCACGTGTGCGGACAAGTCGGGACCGAGGTAAACTGCTCTCGAAAGGAGATATCCGCCGATGTCCCGAGACAAAGGCGGAGATGGGGTTCAGGTGGTCGGGGGTTCAAATCCTCCCTGCCCGACCAAACCGAACCCATTCCGCTAAAGCAACTCCTCCTTCATCATCCGCATCCGCCGGTTGTCTTCATGGAACGATTGCCACGCGAACAGCCGTGGAAGTTCGAGGTGGGCTGCGGCTTTCTCGCGAGCCTCGTTGTGACGGCCGTCGGCGGCTTCATCGTGTACATGGATCACACCCATCCGGATCCACTGGGAAAGAACCCCTGGGTTGGTTCCGATCGTGGGCTGGGGCCCTGAAACGATCGTGACTGCAAGCAGGAGCTCCCTTGCCCGCGGGGAGACGCTCACCCTCGAGGTGTCGCAGCCCGGCCCGATTCGCCTCAACTATCTTCGCGTCAACTTCCGCGGCGAGCGGCTTTTCGTACCGCTCTATCCGAACTATCCCGCTCAGCCCAAGAACATCGAGCGCACGCCCCTCGGCACATTCCGGATGTATTCACAGGACGAGGTCGAGGTTCTCGGCGGAGACAGTTTCCGCGCCTCGTTCTCCTTCGTCATTCCGAAGGAGATCGAGCCGAGCGGCACGACATCACTCGGAAAGGCGACGTGGCGCGTCGAGGTCTGGGGAAACGTCGTGAACGGCTTCAACTTCGTGCATCCGTTCGTGATCAACGTAGCGTGACCGACGTCCTCGGTAAAATCGCTATCATGATATCCGCGCAAGGTGTGGAAATCCCAACCTGCGTCACTCCTACAGTGAGAACGGCAGATGTTTTCCCAATCTTCACTCCGGTGGTGCTTCGCCCACGCATTCGTCGGCATCGGCTTGATTGCGCTCACAGGATGTCGCGTCAGCGACTCGGATCAGATGCAGGGTGCAGCACGCCAACTGCAGTATCGGCCGCTCGAAGCACGCATCTATGGATCAGCATACGCGCCATGGTCTACCGCGAACGTTCGGCCAGGCACATCCGTAGCGGATCAAGATGTGCGGGAAATCGCGCGGCGCATCCGCTTTAAAGAACCCGAAGAATTGCAAGCACGTGCGGCTCTGTGGGCGAGAAATGTGCGCTACGCGAGGAGGTTGCTCGAAAGGGTCACATCGCACAACAATGCTTCGGCGGCGGCGTGGAGCGATTACTCGGCAGCGCTTCATGCTAACGCAGCGGCGGACGACGTATTCACATTGGCGACGGCCCTCGCCGCGGCGGATCACGCGCTCGATATCGATCCGATTCTGCCGGAAGCGCTGTTCAATCGAGCACTCGCTCTCGAAGCGATGTCTCTGCGCGGGCCGGCGATCGCGGCATACACGAAGTATTTGCAGGTCGATGGCGTATCGTCGTGGAGACCGGAAGTGCAATCAAGACTCGAGAAGCTTGAGTCGTCGGCGCGAAATGCCGAAAAATCGCGGCGTGCCATCGCACGTGCCGCGGAATCGGAAGACGAACTTCTCATCAACGACACGGCGATCGCGTTCCCCCAAGACTCACGACACTGGGGCGAGGGGCCGTTTCTCGGCGCGTGGGGCAAACGCATTCTCGAAAAGGACGCCGCAGGGGCAGCGCTGACACTCAAGCGTTGCCGCATCATCGGCCGGGCACTGGAGACACAGTTCGGAGATAGCTTCCTTGCGGATACCGTACGGGCAATCGACAGATCAGCGGATCCGACAGGACTTGCTCAAGCACACGTCGCTTATGTGCGCGGAAGAGTGGCCTTTGCGCGGATGAACTTGGCAGCGTCCATCACGGCGCTGGAAGAAGCTCGCCGGGGATTCGATGCGAATGGCAGTCCAATGACGTTGCCTGCGCAACTGTACTTGGCGACTCTCGCGTTAGAAACCGGGAATGCCGACCGCATTCCCTCCATGCTTCGCGATCTTTACCGGCATACACCCGACCGTTACGGCGCACTCCGAGCACAGATGCAATGGTTGGATGGGCTGTCAGCGACAGTCAGCGGAAAAACCGATGCTGCTCTCAAGCTCTATCGCTCTGCGAGTGCAACGTTCACCGCTCTCGGTGAAATAAGAAACGCTGCCATCACCCGCGAGCTGGAAACGACACTACTGGCCAAAACCGGCAGGACCGCCGACGCGTGGCGCTTACGACATGCGACGCTGGAGTGGACCACCGAGTCTGGAGACGACACCCGTTTGGCACTCACGCTATACGGCGCCGCGTGCGATGCGATCGTTGCCGGCCGCTGGGATATTGCTCATGCGCTTTTGAATACGATTATTGAAACTGCGTCTAACAATGAGCGGGTCTGCGAAGAAGTGCGGGCCTGGCGCGTCATCGCCGCGCTACGCGCCGGCATGTTCCGAACTGCCGCTGCTGAGCGGTTAGCAGCTCACGCGGCGGAACGCCGATGGAGCGAACTGGCACTCGTCGAGGCACTCCTTGCAAAAAAACCAGCAGAAGCGTTGAGCCTCTTAGACGAGCAACTAAGCGCGGCGGAACGGCAAGGGAACAAGATCGCAATCTCTCAACTGCTCGTTGAGCGCGCGCGACTATTTCGTACAACAGGTCAATTCTCCCGCGCTCACGGTGACCTGGAGCGCGCAGTCGTGCTGCTCGAGCGAGACCCCTCCGCCACTTCAAGCGTAACGATCCGCGATGCAGTTCTCGGGACGCCTAACAGAGCGTATTGTTTGCTGGCCGATTCGCTCGACGCACGAGGACAAACGGAGCGAGTCTTGGACGCGCTCGAGCTCTATAAAGCTCGATTCAACTGCGGCGGATCGCAGTACTCCAAACTACTTCACGTTCCGTTTCGCGTTCACGAACCCTTGCCTCCCCATACGCTCCTGATCAACTACGGTGTGTTCGATGACCGGCTTGTAATCTTTGCAAGCGATTCGCTCGGGCTTACTCGGACGGCGGTCACAGTTAAGCTCACAACTTGAACTGCTCGTTACAGCATCCGATCAGGCGATAGCGCGCGATGATCGTCTCGCCTTCCATGACACTGGTCGCTCGCTTGAGCAAATTCTCGTCGAACCGATCGCGAAGCAGGCGGCGAATGCAGATACACTTATTTTCGTTAGTGACCCGACCTTCGGTAACCTTCCTTTCGGTGCACTCCTCGGTCCCAAGCACTCGCTCGTTGAAGATCATGCTGTCATCGTCGCTCCGAGTATTTCGGCTTACCTTCACGCGTCACACTCAACAGCTGTGACATCCCGCGCGCTACTGTCCGTCGGGGATTCTTCGCCCGGTGAGCGCTCTGAGCCGCTGGCGGCTCTTGCTGCCGCGAAATCCGAAGCCGAAGAGATCGCTGCCATGTATCCGTCGCACGCGCTACTGGTTGAAGGAGACGCTACGAAGGCACGCGTCGTCGGAGCGCTTCCATACTGCGACGCCGCGCATTTTGCCGTTCATGCCAACGCGGGTCTGGGCGACACGATGCCGCCACACCTGATTCTGTCGAGAACATCGGACAACGAAGGAATCCTGACGGCGCCCGAGATTGCGGCTCTTAATCTCGACGGCGTCAGAACGGTCGTTCTCGCCGGCTGCAGCACGGCAATTTCGTCAGCACGGTCCCGCACCGACAGTCTGGTCAATGCATTTCTTGCCGCCGGCGTTGGAAGCGTCATCGGGACACTATGGAACGTCGAAGACGCTCCAACGCGAACGATGTCAATCGCTTTTCACCGCGAATTGCACAAAGGATCGACTCCCGCACAGGCATTACGAACGACACAGTTGGAAATGATCCGGCGTGACGCCGCGCCGAAGGTGTGGGCTTCGTTGCAACTCTACGGCTCCGGTAAGTAATGTAATGCCGTAAAACACGATCGTCAGGGCACAAATCCCGCCTGCCCGCCAAGTCCCTCTCCCGCCGCCGAGCCTTCCCATTGCTATCGTGATAGCACCGGCCGCATGGCTCAGCTCCTCGTCCGCCGGCTCGACGACGATGTGAAGGCGAAGCTCCAACGCCGCGCGCGCCGTCAAGCCGAAGTCGGTCTCGACAGGGAGGTCGCCGAGCTGCGCGGACAATCGGCCCGGGCCGCGGAATTCGAGCGGTGATTCTTCTCGACACGAACGTGATCTCCGCGCTCCATGCAGCGCGACGCGGATGCAGTCGTCGTGACCTGGCTCGACTCCCTGCCGCCCGAATCAATCTGGACGACGTCGATCACCGTCTTTGAAGTTCGCTTTGGCCTGGAGATCCTCGCGTCCGGACGGCGGCGGCGACTGCTGGAGGAGGCTTTCGGCAAGATGCTCGAGGAGGACTTCGAAGGCCGCATCGTCCCGTTCGACGACGCCGCGCGCACGCCGCAGCGCAAATCGCCGCGCAGCGGCGCCGGCTCGGCCGTCCCATCGAAATCCGCGACGTGCAGATCGCCGAGATCGCCGCGGCGCGTAAGGCCGCGCTGGCAACGCGCAACGTGCGCCACTTTCAGGGACGCGGTGCGGAGCTGATCGATCCGTGGTCGGCCTGACCGCCCCGCCGCCGCGCCTTGATCACGATCGACAATTCGTCGTTGCGAATATTGATGAAGCGCAGGCGCACGCGCCCTTGCTCGTCGAGCGAGATCGTCGCCGGCGTATTCACCGACGTCAGCATCCATCCGGCCGGGAGCGTCACGAAGTTCAGCGGACGGCCGAGCGTCCGCTTCCACGTCAGTTCGCCGTCCTGCACGACGTAGCCGGCGGGATCGGTGTACGTCTCCTCGACGCGGACGCGCGTCGACGTGCCCTTGGCGACCGGCGTTTCCAGATCGCCCTGCACCACCGCCGAGTCGGGATCCGTCGGCGTGGGGTAGTAGCCGAGGGCGTTCACGTCCTTGCCGGAGACGACGTGCGTCGGGAGCTTCTTGCCGGTGTCGAGATCGGTCATCGTCGCGTCGGGGGCGACCACACTTCCCTTCCGCACGAAACTGTGCACCGAGGCTTGGCCGACGCGCGTCACCGTGAAGTCGTGCGAGATGCGGAACTGGTGCGTCGACGGGTCGAGGAGCCAGTAGCGGATCTCGCGGTCCTGCTCGGCGCGGTGCGGCGACTCCTGCGCGGCGAGCGGGAGCGACGCCAGGAGCACGAGCATCGCGGCCCGCTTCACGGCAGCCTCCGCGCGGCGATCTTCACCGGCAATTGATCGTCGCGGTCGTTGACGAAGCTGACGCGCACGCGGCCGTCGGGATCGGTCGAGACGATGCCGGGCGACGCGCATTCGATCAGCTCCCACCCCTTCGGCAGGACCACGACGTTGCGCTTGATGCCCATCGGGCGCTCGAACACCAGCCGGCCGTCCCTGACGAAGTACGAGGCCGCGTCGGTGTACGTCTTGAGGATGCGGATGCGCGTCTCCCCTCCCTTCGGCACCCGCGCCGGAAGATGCACGCGGATGAACTGCGCGTCGTCGGCCGTCTTCGGCGAGACCAGCCCGCTGCTCCTGGCCTCTTTTCCGCTCACCACTTCGAACGGCAGATCCTTCCCGGTGGCGCGCGCGATCACGCGCTCCTTCGACGCCGTCGAGCCCGCGCGGATGGGATTGAAGAACAGCTCTGCCCCTTCGCGCGTCTGCGTGACGTCGTAGACGATCGCGAACTGGTGCGTCTCCGGCGCGAGGAGCTCGTAGACCGTCATCTCGTCGTCCGCGAGCGCGGCGGCGGCGAAGAAAATCGCGGCGATCCCGATCAGGCGTTTCATCGGCATGAGTATATGCAGCGACCGCTCCGGGTAGGGGTTTCCTCCGCCCCGGCACTCCTTCCGTGATGGTCAATCTCGCGGCAATCCTTCTTTTCCTTTTCGCGGATCAACCGGTCGTCAAGCAGGAGATCGTCGTCACGGCGGCGCGCGAGGAGCAGCCGCGCGATCAGGCCGCAGCCGCGGTCACGGCGTTGGACCGGCAGAAGATCGAGCAGCTGCCGGCGCAGTCGCTCTCCGAGGTCCTTGGATTCGTGCCGGGGATGACCATGATCTTCGACAGCGGCGCGAGCGGCATCCCCATGCTCACCTCGCGCGGATTCTTCGGCGGCGGCGAAGTCGAGTACGTCCAGCTCATCGTCGACGGCGTGCCGGCCGGCGACGCCGAATCGGGCAACGTCGACTGGCAGCGTTTCCGCGCCGGCGACATCGAGCGCATCGAAGTCCTGCACGGCCCCGGCTCCGCGCTCTACGGCGACACGGCCCTCGGCGGGGTCATCGCCGTCTTCACGCGCGACGAGGCGCGCCAGGGCGGCGACGTGCACATGAGCGGAGGGAACTTCGGCAGCGGCGAGCTCGCGGCGCGCTACGCCGGCGACGTGCACGGCGTCCGCGTCGACGCGCGCGGGTCGGGCTGGACGACGTCCGGATTCCGGCAGCACGCGGGCGTCGACGACCGTTCGATGCAGCTCTCCGCGTCGCGCGCCGCCGACCGCTCGCGTTGGCGCGTCGACCTCGGCGCGGACCGCGAGACGCGGCACCAGCCGGGACCGCTGACGCCGACGGAGCTCGCCGCGGACCGCGAACAGTCGAATGCCCTCTTCCACTTCGACAAACAGACCACCAACCGCCGCCGCGTCGCCGCGACCTACGAATCCTTCGGCACGGTCGCCTCGCGCGCCACCGTCTACGCGCTGCGCCGCGGCGACGACAACCTCCGCACCCTCCTCCTCGCGCCCGGCTTCGCCACGAGCGCGCTGCGCAACCTCACCACGCGCAGCAACGGCGGCACCTTCGAAGCGTCGCACGACGCGGCCGCCGGTACGCTGCGCGCAGGCGCCGACCTCGAGCGCTCCTCGCTGGCCGGCCGCTACGCGCCCGTGCAGGGCGGGCAGCCGCTGGCCAGCACGGCCTCGGAGAACGGGCGCCGCGACCGCCTCGGCTTCTTCGTCACCGGCGGCTGGACGCCGTGCGCCCGCTGCAGCCTCACCGCCGGCCTGCGCCGCGACGAGATCCGCGACGACATGACCACCGCCGGAGCCCCGCGGCGGCAGGATTCCGCGGCGTGGTCGCCGCGCGCCGGATTCAACGTCCGTCTCGGGCCGCAGGCGTCGCCGCTCTCCGTCTTCGTCCAGGCCTCGCGCGCCTTCAAAGCGCCGACGCTCGATCAGCTCTTCGACCCCCGTCCGTACCCGAACGGCCGCGGCGGCACGTTCACGATCTCCAATCCGGAGCTCCGTCCGCAGCGCGCGCGGAACCTCGAGGCCGGCCTCTCGCGCGCGACGCCGTGGAGCAGCTGGTCGGTCGTCGCGTACCGGATGACGGTGACGGACGAGATCGACTTCGATCCGCAGACGTTCTCGTACCACAACCTCGGCAGCAGCCTCCATCGCGGTGCGGAGGCCAGCTTCGCCTTCGCGACCACGGAGCGCATCTCGCCGCAGCTCACGTACGCGTGGACGCGCGTCGCCGACACCGCGACGCCGTACCTGCAGCTGAAGAACATCCCCGAGCAGACCGCGCAACTGCTGCTGCACGCGCGCCTGGCCACTCGCACGACCGCTGACGCCGTCTACCGCTGGCGCGACCGCATGGCCCTCGACGACGCCGGCGCCTTCGTCAACCCCTCGGTCTCACGCGTCGACCTGCGCCTGACCCAGGACCTCCGCTCCGTGCGCTTGCAGCTCGACGTCCTCAACGCCCTCAACGCGCGCTACAACGAGCTCGGATACGTCCTTCTCGACTTCCGAGGCCAGCCGACGGCGATGGAGTTCCCGGCGCCGGGGCGGGCGGTGCGGCTCGGGGCCACCTGGACGTTCTGAGCAACGACGATGAAACGTTCCGGGCTTTTCCTTCACTATTCAGGTAAGACGGAAAGAAGGAGAGTCCGATGTCCAGAATGCATTTTGCCTGCCTTGCCGGTGCTTTGTCGGCCCTCGTCATCGTCATTGCTCTCGCCTGCGGGCACTACCAGGGCGCGGCCGCTCCCCGCTACGCGGCGGCGCTGCCGGCCTGGAAGGAGACGGAGGTCGACGTCTTCCCGGGCATGGACGGCATCACCCTCGACCCGAGCAAGCCCGACGAGAAGGAAGCGCTCCGCGGCCGCATCGTCTGGAACCTCTGGATCGGCGACAGCGGCTTGATGTGGGACTACCTCGCCCAGCACGGCTTCGGCACGGCCGACCTCCTCAAGACCGTCGACTCCCGCCGCCACGGCGAACGCTTCCAGCAGATCGGGATCATCAATCAGCCCGGCTTCCTGCAGGCGTCCGCCCCCGACCAATACGGCCTTTTCATCGACGTTCCGAATCCGAGCGATCCCGCCGGCGCCATCGACCGGCAGATCGACTACGCGACGTACGGCCGCTCATCCGGCGTGATCGGGCTGCGCCTCGCCGACAACCCGAGCTTCGACGCCGCCGCGAAGGCGGAGTGGATGAAGCACGTCGGGCCGGACGGCGTGAACCACGACTTCTACGAGAATCCCGGCTACTACAACGACAAGACTCTCGTCCGCCCCTACGTCGTCGGGATGACGTGCGCGCTCTGCCACGTGAGCTTCGACCCGGTCCGTCCGCCCGCGGACGTGAACAACCCGAAGTGGGAGAACCTCAACGACTACGTCGGCGCGCAGTACTTCGACGTCGGCGAGTTCTTCGTGCCCCGCCGCGTCACCGGCGGCGTGAACGGCGCGCCGGTGCGGGTCTCCCCGGCAGACGAGGACAGTTTCGTCTGGCAGCTCATCCACTCCAGTCCTCGGGGGTCGCTCGACACGTCGTTCATCGCCACCGACTACCTGAACAACCCCGGCACGATGAACGGCGTGTTCAGCGTGCCGCGGCGCCTCGACCGCGCCGCGAAGGGCGTGACCACGGCGAGCAACGGCGACCCGATGACCGAGCAGCTCGCCGGCGGCGCGCTCGATCTGAAGTGGCTCACGCTCGACCACGGCCAGCTCGTCCCGCGCGTGCTCAAGCAGGGCGACGACTCCGTCGGCTTCGAGGGAGCTCTCAGCCGCGTGTATGTGAACATCGGCCACGCCTGGCCGGAGTGGCAGAAGCACTTCCGGCCGCTGATCGGCGGCGCATTGCCGGGAAATCCGAGGCTGGCGTCGCAGTCGCCGGTGACGGTGAAGGCGCTGCAGACGAGTTCGCCATACTGGAACTGGAGCGAGGACCGCTCGCACGCGCTGGCGGTCTATTTCATCAAATACGCGAAGCCGCTGCTGCTCAAGGACGCGCCGGGCGGCGCGCAATACCTGAAGGCGGACGAGACGGTTCTGAACCGCGGCAAGATCGTCTTCGCCGAGAACTGCGCGGCGTGCCACTCGAGCCGGCAGCCGTCCGGGTCCCCGTTCGACGCGAACGGACAGATCACCGAGGATGCCAAGCGGTGGTTCCGCGCGGAGGTGGTGAAGCCGGACTTCTTCGCCGACAACTTCCTCAGCGACGAGCGGCGCCACCCCGTCACGCAGATCGGCACGAACTCCACGCGCGCCGCGGCGACGAACGCCACGCGCGGCCACATCTGGGACAACTTCTCCTCCGAGACGTACAAGAATTTGCCGCCGATCGGCACGTTCGACGTCGATAACCCCTACGCGCCGGGCGGGAAGAGCCAGGTCAGCATCCCCCTGCCGGGCGAGGAGAACGGGCCGGGCTATTACCGTCCGCCGTCGCTGATCAGCCTCTGGTCGAGCGCGCCGTTCCTGCACAACAACACGGTCGGCGCCGATCCGCTGGCGCTGACGCCGAACGACGTGAGTGTGGCCGCGCGCATGGCCGCGTTCCAGGACGGCATCGAGAAGATGCTCCGCATCAAGCCGCGCGGAGAGCTGATCTGGAAGACGACGAAGACGTCGTGGATCAACGTCCCGCTCGCGTATCTCCCCGACCTGCTGCAGGACGCGGTGCGCCGCCACCCGGAGATGGTCGATCAGAAGACGCAGAGCCTGAAGCTCGGCCCGATCCCGGAAGGGACGCCGATCAACCTGATCGCGAATACGAACCTCGACCCCGGCTTCGCTCTGGGCGTAAAGCGCGCGGAGCTCGTAACCGCGATCGTGGACACGCTGGCGAAGGTGAAGAGGCAGCAGCTCAACGACGAACAGACGAAGGAGCTGATGCGCACCGAGCTCGTGCCGAAGTTCCTGGCCCTGAACAAGTGCCCCGATTTCTACGAGGACAAGGGACACGCATTCGGGACGGCGCTGCCGATCGAAGACAAGCAGGCGCTGATCGAGCTGTTGAAGACGTTCTGAGGGGGACTACTCTGAGTGCCGAGGGCAATCGCGCTGGCCGCCCAGCGTTGGCATAGCAAAAAGATCCGAAATCCAACGGATCAGGGCTGATGTAGCCGCAATCCAAGTAGTCGCCACTCGTCTGATTATCTTCTGCGAACACTGGAGTGGCGGCGACGGACATCAAACCGATCCGGTTGTCCTGGCCTGGCTCGACTCGCAACCGCCGGAATCGATTTGGACGACGTCGATCACCGTCTTCGAGATTCGTTTCGGACTGGAGATCCTCGCCGTTGGCCGCAGGCGACGGTCGCTCGAGGAAGCATCGACGAGGCAGCCGCGCAGGCTGCGGCGCGGATCGCTGCCGAACGGCGCCGCCTCGGCCGGAGCATCGAGATCCGCGACGTTCAGATTGCCGGCATCGCGGCGGCACGGAAGGCGGCGATCGCCACGCGCAATGTGCGCCATTTCGAAGGGCTCGGTCCCGAGCTCATCGATCCCTGGTCTTAGCGCCCGAGCGGCCTCACAGCACCACGACTTTCCTGTAAAACGGAATCTCCTGAATACGCGGTCCGCCCGCCGCGACGATCGCATTGGCGATAGCCGGAGCGACGGCGGGTGTTGGGGGCTCGCCGGCGCCGGTGGGGGGCACTTCGCCTCCTTCGTATTCCTTGGCGATCTCGGGACTGGGGTCCTGGACGAAGGTGTAGATCTTCCTCGGCACCTGATTCATGCGGGCGACCGGATAGTCGTCGAAGTTGTTCTGTACGACGGCTCCCTTCTCGACCGTGATCTCGCCGAGGAGGGCGTAGCTGAGGCCGTAGATGATGCCGCCTTCCATCTGTGCGGCGACGCGGTCGGGGTTGACGGCGCGGCCGCAGTCGATCACGCCGTAGATCTCGTTCACCGTCAGCTGCTTTTTGCCGTCGGGCATGTCGGTCAGCGTCACGTCGGCGACGATGGCGACGTAGCTCAGGAAGCTGCGGTGGGCGGCGATGCCGAGGCCGCGGCCTTTCATCCCCTTGTAGGCCTTGACCTTTTCATCCCAGCGCGACTCGCGCGCCACGCGCTCGACGACGGCGTAAAGCCGCCGCGTGTCGGGCGGATACGGCGGCACGATCTGCTTTTCGACGCCATTGATGAGGTACGTGCGCCGCTCGACCGGGAAGAGGTTGTTGTCGAAGTTCGCGACGCCTTGGTCGGCGAGCTCTTTCTGCGTGAAGCGGTGGCCCTTTTGGCGCTTTCCGATCAGCTCGAGGAGGAAGTCTTTGGAATCGCGGCCCGCGGCGTTGGCCATCTCGTCGGCGAACGAGCAGGTGCTGAACGCGTGGTAGATGTTGGCCACGGAGCGCATCCAGCCGGTTCGGATGTGGTTCTCGGCTCTGCAGTTCTCGACGCGGATGTTCGGCACGTCGTAGGGCATATCTTCGAGGCCGTGGGCCCGCTCGATGGCGGAGGCGAACGGGTATATGCCGCCGTTGTGGAATGCCTCGCGCGCTTTGGCGAAGATGTCGGGCGCCGCCGGGAAGAGCGTGGCGAAGAACGAGGTGCAGGCGCTGCGCCACAGCAGCGCGGTAGGATTGCCGTCCCCGTCGAGCGCACCCTTCCAATACTGCCCGGCGGCCGCGTTGTAGTAGCTGAACTTGATGTCGTCCTCGCGCGTCCATTGCACGCGGATCGGCACGCCGGGGAACTGCTGGGCCAGGAATGCCGCTTCCATCGCGTAGTCCGGCTTCGATTTCCGTCCGAAGCCGCCGCCGAGCAACGGCACATGCACGCGCACGGCGGAGCGCACCTTCTTCTTGAGCGCGTCGCGCATAGCGAACAGCGTCTTCTCGTCGACGCCGAGCGCCTGCTGGAGCGCCTTGTTGAACGTGTCCTGCCGCTTCCAATCGTCGATCTGCGACGCGGTGAATGCCGAGCGCTCTTCCGCGTTCCAAACGAGGCCCTTCACCGAGTTGGGCTCCAGCAGGGCCACGCCGACGTAGTGCTGCAGGAGCTCCGGGCCCTGGCTCGGCGCCCAGATGTCCCACGTCCCGTTGTCGTAGACCGCGACGGCGACGGGCGGTTCCATCGGCGCCTGGGCGAGGTGGGGAATGTGGTAGTGCGCTTCGACGGTCTTGGCGGCCGACGCGAAGGCCAAATCGACGTCGCCTTTGTTCCGCTTGACCTCTCCGCCCTTCGAGACCGACGAATCGAGCTCGTCGCGGAAGGCCGTCGAATCGTAAGTCTTGTTCGGTCCGAGGTCCCACTCGACGTGATTCACCAGCGCGCGGCGTCCCTGCCATGCGGCCCAGGTGTTTTCCGCGATGACGGCCACGCCGGCGTGCGGGTTGAAGGCGATGCCGACGCCGCCGGGGATCACGCCCTGCGGGAGGACTGCGACAACGTGCTTCACGCCCGGCACGGCGAGCGCCGCAGTGGCATCGAACGATTTCAGCGAGCCGTTCGCTACGGGGCAGCGCACGATCATCGCCGTGAGCATGCCCGGCCGGGCGAAGCGGGAGACGTCCACGTCGGCGCCGTAGACGGCCTTTCCCGTCACCATGTCCTTCGCGTCGATGAACGGCATCTGCTTGCCGATATACCGCCACTGCGAGGGGGTCTTGCGGTGGAGCAAGATGTCGTCGTACTGCGGAAGCTTGTTCTCATCTCCGAGCTTCTTGAGGTTGAACAGCAACCGCGCATCGCCGTAGTCGAGAGACTGGTTGCCGCCCTTGAGCCACACCTTGTGCTGGCGCGCTTCGCATTGCGAGGGATCGACGCCGAAGTGCCGCGCCCCCGCGCTGACGAGTGCCAGCCGGATGCCGGCGCCGAAGATGCGGAAGGCATCGAAGTAGGCGGCCATGCTTCGCGAGCTGTCGGCGAACTGCGCATCCTCGCCGCGGACGATCGGCGGCTGGGACTGCTCGATGGGGAGGTTTTCAGGAAGCTTGTAGGGGAATGGAATTCCGAAGGCATCGGCATCGGCGTCGGCCTGACGCACCGTGACGCGGCTCCAGTCGGCCTCTATCTCGTCGGCCAGGACGGCAGCGAGACTGGACTTGATCCCCTGTCCCATCTCCGAGCGATGGGCCATGATCGTGAGGTTGCCGGTCAGCGGATCGAGGTAGACGAATTTGTTCGGCTGCGTGAGGCTGATGCCCTCGCGCAGAATGGAGCCCAGGCTCTGCTTCTCGGAGGTCTGCCCGAACGCCCCTTCCGGCGAGATGTAGCAGCCGATCACAATCGCTCCGGCGCCGACGCCCGCGGTGCGGAGGAAGTCTCTGCGGTTGATCAGGACGATCGCGCTCATGACGTGCTCCCTGCGGCCTTATGGATCGCTTCCCGAATTCGCGGATAGGTCCCGCAGCGGCAGATGTTGCCGCGCATGTAGTCGTCGATCACGTCGTCGGTGATCGGCTTGTTGTCCTTCTTGAACTCGGCGATCATCGCCGAGGCGGTCATGATCTGGCCGGGCTGGCAGAAACCGCATTGCGGAACGCCGCCTGCGACCCACGCGGCCTGACATGCCTGGATCTCGGGCGAATGCCCCTCGATCGTCGTGATCTCGGCGAGGGCTGCGACGCCCGCCGGAACCTGGCAGGAGCGCGCCGGGTGCCCGTTGAGGTGCACGGTGCAGGCGCCGCATTGGGCAACGCCGCAGCCGAACTTCGTGCCCTTGAGGCCCACGACGTCGCGAAGAACCCAAAGCAGCGGCATGCTGCCGTCGACGTCGACGGTGTGCATTCTGCCGTTGATGCGGAGCTGAAATATCGGCATCGAGAACCTCCTCAGAATTTGCGACGGATCTCCACTCGTGCTCCGTAGATGTTCGTCAATCCCGGCCGCCAACCCTTCATGGCGTCGAAACGGACGATCCAAGCGTTCGTGATCGGATGCTGATAGCGGGCGCCGAGGGCCGTCTGCGCGCTCGGCAGGCTGTTGTTTCTCTCCTGGACCCTCGCCAGTTCCATGACGATCTGGCGGTCGAGATGGAACAGGTACTCCAGCCCGAGCGCCCCGCCGTAGGTATCGTTTGCGCCGGCGGGGAGCGTCGGATAGCCGGTCATCCCATCCGTCTCGAAGTTGATGCCGGTGTTCTTCAAGACGCCGCCGGTGTCGGCCCCGCGCGCCAGCGGCTGCGGCTTCTTGAATCCGGCGAAGAGATTCAGATACGGGACGAACGTCAGTGGATTGATGTTCGCGTATTGGCCGCGGACCAGCGAGTTCTCCACGAGCAGGAGCACGCCGTCCGCCGTCTTCGCGGCGCCGTTCGCTTTCTGCCCGAAGTTGCCGATCACGCGGACGCTGTTGGCGATCTTCCCGTGGTACCGCTTCGAGAACGCGGCGGTGACGTTGTGGTAGCTGAGGTCGGAGTTGTCGCGGTCGTCGAAATATCCGTAGCCGACCTCGGTGTAGCCGCCGAGAGCATCGAAGAAGCCGGTCAGCGCGGCGACGCGCGCGCTCTTGTCGCCGGCATGCAGTGCCGGCGAGGCCACGTTGTGCAGACCGACGAAGGCCATGATATCGAAGTTGCTGATGTCGAACTTCGCGCTGTTCTTTGCGGTGAGCAGACCGATCGAAACGCCGTCGATCGGATCGTCGACCCAGATCCCGTTCTGGGTGAACATCGGGATCCGTCCGAAGCCGATCGGGCGATCGAAGGTGTTGTCCTTGTTCGTCAGTCCGGCGTACATCGAGCCGAGATCGCCTTCGAAGAAGAGCGTCTTCAGACCGAAGTTCCCTTCGCGCGTGAACTTGTCGGGGCTGCCGCCGAACGAGTAGAACGACGCGATGCCGCCGGTGTCGAGCGGGCGGACCAGCGCGTGCACGCGCTCGGTCGGCGTGAACTGCCAGTCGCCTTCGAGGTTGAGGCGGGCGGCGAGCCGCCGCTGATCGACCGGGTTTCCCTGGAGCGTGCCGTTCACGCCGGCGATGCGCAGGTCGCCGAAGATCATCAGCGCGCTCATGATCGGGTTCTTGATGCCGAGGAACGTCGGGCGGGGGGTGTAGGCGCCGCGGTCGTAGAGGCCCAGGCCGATGTCGATCGGCGGAAACGCCGTCGGATTCATGTGCTTGGCGCCGTAGATCTTCCACTGTTCGTCGGCGTCGTACGGTTGCGGGTACTGCGGATCGGGCATGAACCAGTTCGCCGGGAACGGGATCGTCAGCACCGTCACATCGGATGGTATGTCGTGACCGGGTGGGGTCGGTTCATCGGCAAAGGCACACGGCGCGACCAGCGCGAGCGCGAGCAGTCCGGCGAGCAAAGCTTTTCCGTTCATGATCGCCCTCTCTCAGCGGACGTCGAATTCGACCGCGTATTTGTGGGTGTCGGTGACCCATTCGTTCTCGGACCGTTTCATGTCGATCGTCGAGTTGACGAAGTCCATGAAGTAGATCGGTTCCGTCCGCCCGCGCAGACGCATGGCCAGCCTGTATTTGCCGGACTTGGTGATCAGCTTGCCCGGGACCTTGTACTTCGCCGTCCGCGACGCCAGCGGCGGGATGCTGTGTTTCTCCAGGCGCGCGAACGGCGGGTGGTTCAGGAGCGACGTCGGCGCGCCGCCCGGCCGGATGAAGGGCATCTGATCGTTATCGAGGTTGATCGGCAGATACATCTCGCGGTCGGTTCCCTTGACGTTCGTGGTGATGAACTTGCTCTGCATGCTGAAGAGCTGGTCGTCGACGGGGAGCTTGTGCGCGGCCACGTCCTTCGACTGCAGGTCGGCGATGTCGCCGTTGCTGTCGACGTAGCCCGATTCCCAGACCCACTTTCCATCGGGATCCGTGAGAACGACGTTCAGCCACAGCTCCGGCTGCGCGCCGAGGGAGCCGGACGGAAGGTTGTGGCCGGGGTTGAGATTTTTCAGCTTGAACTCGAAGGCGAGCGTCTTGCCGACGCCGCGGCTGCCCGTGAAGTACGGACCGTCGAGCTCCGAGGCGTACTCCAGGAGCTTCTGGCGCTGGTCGGCGCGGTCGCGCCACGCGGTGTAGTTCTCCTGGACCTTCGCCCACGCCTTCTTGCGGTCTTCGGCGTTCTGCCACTCCGGCGGGAACGTCGTTGTCGCCGCCTTCGTGCTCTCGAACGCGTCGCTTCCCCAGCCGGCGCGATAGTCGAATTTCAGCCACTGCTGCGGAGTGAACGGCGAAGGACCGATCGGGAAGAGGCCCGGATGGCTGATCGGATAGCCGGGGCCGATGAAGGAGTGATTCGTCAGCTTTCGCTTCTCGTTGACGAACATCCCGTTGACGCTGGCGGCCCACCCCTCATCCCAGCCGACTCCCTTTTCGAGGCCTTTGAACCGCGTGTCCTGTCCGGGCCTCCCAGGGAACTTGCTCATGTGGCAGTCCTGGCAGGTGATTCCGTCCTTCGCGGCCGGAGACGCCCGCCACTCTTCCCACACCGTCTCGAGCTTGATTCCGGGGTGCACCGCCACCTGATGGCACGGCGCGCAGAACTGCGACTTCTGAATCAGGTCGGACTGGACGGCCTGCTGGTGGATGCGGAGGTAGCCGGGCTTGTCGGGCTCGTCCTGCGTCACGAGAATCCCGTACGTCCGCGCGTTGCTGATGGCCTTGAGGACGCCCGTGGTGTCGAATGGGCCGAAGACCGGGGCGCTGTTGATCTCGCCGGGGGTGATCCGCCGCGCGCCGTTGGTCTTGCCGTAGCCTTCGCCGACGCGGTGGCAGGTCACGCAGGTGATACCTTCCTGCGAGGCGCCGCTGCGGTTCCACCAGGCGATGTCGCGCGGCTCGCCGAGAGCGGTGCCGACGCTGGCGTGGCAGCGGATGCAGAAGTAATTGACCGTGCCGCGCGAGATGTCGTTGATCGTCTGCTCGAACTTGTTGAACATCGGCGAGACGTTCGCGTAGGCGTGCGAGGAGATGCGCCACTGCGCGTACTGGTTGGGGTGGCACTTGCCGCATTCCGCGGCCGGGGTGTACTGCCGGTCCGCCGTCTCCCGGGCGTGGGGGTCATTCTGGGGGAGCGTTTTCGGAAGCTCCTGCCCCGGCGCGACGCCCAGCCCCGCCAGCAGAAAGACGACGAAACCAAGTCCGGCTTTACGCATAAAGCGACTCCTCGTCGAACGAATTAAGGACCTAGGACAGGAATTCTATCATGATGTCAGTCGAGGCGCTGCCGCTGTTGAAATGTAGTGATGGAGGCACGCAAAACGTTTCAGTGGCCGATATGAAATAGACGCGTAAAGACGTCAGGATGTGATCCCGTAGTAGAGTTGGGCGATGATCATTTCGGTCGTCAACCAGACCAACGGCGAGATCGCCGACCCCGACCTCCTCGCCGCCATCCGCGTCGTCAACCAGCAGATCGCCAACGACTTCGCGCCTTACTGGCACATGCCGGCCACGCTGCGCCTGGAGGGGACGCGCCTCGACCAGCCGCGCGCCAACGCCGCGGGAGTCGTCCGCGGCGACGCCGTTCTCTACGTGACCTCGGAGACGGGGATGGGCGATCCGGAAGGCTTCCACGAGCGCAACTTTCGCGGCGTTCCCTACGGCGTCGTCTACTCCCAGATCAGCGAGGAGACGGGCGATCCGTGGTCGGTGACGCTCTCGCACGAGGTCATCGAGCTCATCGCCGACCCGCAGGGCAACAACTACATCATGGGCCGGAGCCCGCACGACGCCCGGAAGACGGTCTTCTACTGGTTCGAGCTGTGCGATGCCGTGTCGTCGCAGACGTACGAGATCGACGGCATCGCCCTGCAGAGTTTTCTCCTCCCGGCCTACTTCGAGCCGCCGACGCCGGGCGCGCGCACGAATTTCCTCGGCCTGGAGCTCGCCCCGTTCGGCATCGCCCCGGAGAGCTACCTCGGCTACTACGATCCGGAGAGGCACAGCCAGGAGACGACGCACATCGACGCCCGGGGGAAGCTGCGCCACGACGTCCGGCAGCGCTTCGGCGGCACGCGCTCGCATCGCCGGCGCAAGAGCTAGGAATTTCGCCCTGTACCTCGCGGTATGCTGCGGCGATGGACGAACAGCAGCAGCAGCAAATCCGCATCGTGCTCGACGACGCCGTCGCTCAGGGCGAGTACATCAACTTCGCGAACATCATCCACTCCCCGAGCGAGTTCGTCGTCGACCTCGGCCGCGTCGTGCCGGGCAAGACCGACGTCAAGGTCTACAGCCGCGTCATCATGACCCCGCTCCACGCCAAGCAGCTCCTGGAGGCCCTGGCGCACAACATCTCCCTCTTCGAGTCGAAGTTCGGCGAGATCCGCATCGACGGCGCGCAGCCGGCGTTCACCAGCAACGAGCCCTCGAACTGACGTGGCCACGGTCAAGATCATCGGCGCCGGCCTGGCCGGCAGCGAATGCGCCTTCGGTCTGGCCCGGCGCGGCCACGACGTGACCCTGCACGAGATGCGGCCGCGCAAGATGACCGCGGCGCACCAGACCTCGAACCTCGCGGAGCTGGTCTGCTCGAACTCCTTCCGCTCCGCGGCGCCTGCGAATGCCGTCGGCCTGCTGAAGCGGGAGATGGCCCTGCTCGACTCGCTGGTCATCCGCTGCGGCGAGCTCGCCCGCGTCCCCGCCGGCGACGCCTTCGCCGTCGACCGCGAGCGCTTCGCGTCCGAGGTGACGCGGGCGATCGAGAGCGAGCCGCGCATCGCTGTCGTGCGCGAGGAAGTGACGTCGCTCGACCGCGGCGGGCACGACTTCCTCGTCGTCGCCACCGGCCCGCTCACCTCCGATCCGCTTTTCGACGCCGTCAACGACTTCCTCGGACGCGACGGCTTGTACTTCTACGACGCCATCGCCCCCATCGTCGCCGCGGAGTCGCTCGACTTCGCGAAGCTCTACTGGAAATCGCGCTACGGCAAAGGCTCCGGCACCGACTACCTCAACGCGCCGATGACGCAGAGCGAGTACGAAGCGTTCGTGGCCGCGCTGCTGGCCGCGGAGCTCTACCCGCTGCACGACTTCGAGCAGGCCGCGCACTTCGAGGGCTGCCTCCCCATCGAGGAGATGGCCGCGCGCGGGGTCGACACGCTCCGCTTCGGGCCGATGAAGCCGGTCGGCCTCGAGCACCCCGTCACGGGCGAGCGGCCGTATGCCGTCGTGCAGCTCCGCAAGGAAGACCTCTCCGACGAGTACTTCAACCTCGTCGGCTTCCAGACGAAGATGAAAGTGCCGGAGCAGAAGCGCGTCATTCCGATGATCCCCGGCCTGGAGAACGCGTCGTTCGCGCGCTTCGGCTCGATGCACCGCAATACGTTCATCAACGGCCCGCGCCATCTGCGCAACACCTTCCAGACGAAGCGCGACGAGCGGCTCTTCTTCGCCGGGCAGATCACCGGCGTGGAGGGCTACGTCGAGTCCTCCGCGGTCGGACTGCTCGTGGCTCGCTACATCGACGAGCTCGCCTGCGGCGGCGCCGCCTATCCGCTCCCGTACCACACCGCCCTCGGCGCGCTCGGCCGGCACGTGGCCGAGTCGTCGCCGGAGCGCTACCAGCCGTCGAACGTGACGTGGGCGCTGATTGAGGACGTCGTCGGGCGCGTGAAGAAGCTCGAGAAGCGCGAGCGGCAGGCGGCCCGGGCCATTGCCACGATCCAACAACTGGCCGCGTGACCTTTCCCGATTCGCGGCAGTTAAGCTGAATGACGGTGGACGAGCGAGCGCGATTCGCCGAGCTCTATGAGCAAAATTTCGAGCGCGTGTACGCGTTCGTGGCGCGGCGCGTGCGCGACCGCGCGGAGGCGGAGGACGCGGTGTCCGACGTTTTTTACAAGGCGCTGAAAGGCATCGGCGGATACGAGGCGCGCGACGGCGTGCCGTTCGTGGCCTGGCTGTACCGGATCGCCGCGAACGTGCTGCACGACCGCGCGCGCGCCGCGGGCCGCGAAGCGCCGCTCGACGACTGCGACGAGCCGCTCGCCTCGGACGCGGACGTCGAGCGGCGCGCGCTGCTCTTCCGCCTCGTCGACACGCTGCCGCCGGCGCAGCGCGACGTCCTCGTCAAACGTTTCGCCGAGCAGCGCAGCATCGCCGAGGTCGCGCGGCAGCTCGGCCGCAGCGAGGGCGCCGTCAAGCAGCTGCAGCTCCGGGCCATCGAGGCCCTGCGCGCGCAGGTCAGGGGGTCGCATGGCTGAGCGATACGAAGCGCTCGACCAGGCGGTCCAGGCCATCCTCGATGGCGCGACCGAGGTCGCGATTCCGCGCGACCTCGAGGAACTGGTGGCGATCGCGGCCGACCTCCGCGATCTGCCCGACCCCGAATTCAAACGACGATTGGGAGGACATATGACCGCAACGACAACGGAAGTTCGCGAAGTGACCCCGTACCTCACGGCCGAAGACGCCGACGCGCTGATCGACTTCACCAAGAACGTCTTCGGCGCGAAGGAGACGATGCGCACGAAAGGAGGCGCCGGCGGCACGCATTGCGAGCTGCACATCGGCGACTCGAAGCTCTTCATCGGCGGCAACATCCCGCTGCCGCACGGGCCGAACCTCGGCGCGCTGCACGTGTTCGTGCCCGACGTCGACGCCGCGTACCACCGCGCCATCGAGGCCGGCGCGACGTCCCTCGGCGGCCTGGTCGATCAGGACTACGGCTCGCGCGAGGGCTCCGTGCGCGACCGCTGGGGCAACGAGTGGTACATCGCCACGGAGCGCGGCGAGAGCTATCGGCCGAAGAACACGAAGGACGTGATGCCGTACTTCCACCCGCACGGCGCGCCGCGCATGCTGGCCTTCCTGGAGAACGTCCTCGGCGCCGAGGTGCTGGAGAAGTACGAGCACGAAGGAGCGATTGTGCACGCCAAGATCCGCGTCGGCGCCTCGGTCGTCGAGCTCGGCGAGGCCCACGCCCAGTGGCAGCCGGTCCCGATGATGTTCGTCGCCGCCGTCGACGATCTCGATGACGCGTTCGAGCGCGCCGTCGCGGCGGGGGGAAAGGTGCTGGAGCGGCCGTCGAAGCAGCCCTACGGGCGGCGGGGGGCGGTGGAGGACCCGTTCGGGAACCAGTGGCACTTCATGGCGCAAGCGTGACGACGAGGGCGCCCGGCTACAATCGGCCGAGCGCCCATGAACTATCGGCGGATCCTCATCACCGGCGGCGCCGGCTTCATCGGATCGAGCTACGCGATCTGGCTCGCGGAGCGCCTGGAGGGGGCGCGGATCGTCGCCGTCGACAACCTCAAGCGGCGCGGAGCGGAGCTGAACCTGCCGCGGCTGCGGTCGCATGGCATCGAGTTCGTTCACGGCGACATCCGCAACGCCGAGGATCTGCAGCTCGACGCCGGGGAGCCGGAGGTCATCATCGAATGCTCCGCGGAGCCTTCCGTGCTGGCGGGCTACGGCGCGGCGAGCGAGTACGTCGTGCGGACGAACCTCTTCGGGACGGCGAATTGCCTCGAGCTGGCCCGCCGCTGCCGCGCCGACGTCGTCTTCCTCTCGACGAGCCGCGTTTATCCGATCGCGCTCCTCAACTCCATCGCCGTCGACGAATCGGCGGAGCGCTTCGACATCGCCGACGCGCAGGATCTTGCCGGAGTCAGCCGCGAGGGCGTCGCCGAGACCTTCCCGCTGAACGGCGCGCGCTCGCTCTACGGCGCGACGAAGCTAGCCTCGGAGCTCCTGCTCCACGAATACGCGGACATGTACGGCATCCGCGCGGTCATCAACCGATGCGGCGTCGTGGCCGGCCCCTGGCAGATGGCCAAGGTCGATCAGGGCGTCTTCGCGCTCTGGGTCGCCGCGCACCGCCTCCGGCTGCCGCTTCGCTACATCGGATGGGGCGGCGGGGGGAAGCAGGTGCGCGACTGCCTCTTCATCGACGATCTCTGCGAGCTGCTCGACGTCGAGCTGGCGCGCATCGACGAGCTGAACGGCGCGACGTTCAACGTCGGAGGCGGCCCGGAAGCGTCGGCCTCGCTGCTGGAAACGTCGCGTCATTGTGAGAGAATCACGGGAAACCGTCTGATGATCCGGAGCGATCCCGAAACGCGGCCCGGCGATGTGCGCCTCTACATCGCCGACAACTCGTTGATTCACAGTCGAACGGGCTGGAAGCCGCGGCACGGCATCGAGCACTCGCTCTCCGCGATCGACCGCTGGATCGCCGATAACGACGCCGTACGGTATCTCTGGGAGAGCTGAGGATCTCATGTCCCTCGCCATCGTCACGGGCGCGGCCGGCCTGATCGGCTCCGAGACCGTCGCCTATTTCTGCAACCTCGGCTTCGACATCGCCGGCATCGACAACGACATGCGCCGCCATTTCTTCGGCGACGAAGCCTCCACCCGCTGGAACCAGGAGCGCCTCGTCCGCGAGCACGGCGCGCGCTACACGGCCGTCGACGCCGACATCCGCGGCGAGGCGGTCGAAGAGGTCTTCCGCGGAGGCGGGCGGGCCATCGAGCTGATCGTTCACGCCGCCGCGCAGCCGTCGCACGACTGGGCCGCGCGCGATCCGCAGACGGACTTCACGATCAATGCGAACGGCACACTGAATCTTCTCGAGCTCACGCGCCGCCATTGCCCCGACGCCGTCTTCGTCTTCCTCTCCACGAACAAGGTCTACGGCGATACGCCGAACCGCCTGCCGCTCGACGAGCTGCCGACGCGCTGGGAGCTGCAGCTGGATCATCCGTGCTACGCCGGCATCGACGAGACCATGAGCATCGACGCCTCCACGCACTCGCTGTTCGGAGTGTCGAAGGCGGCGGCCGATCTTCTGGTGCAGGAGTACGGCCGCTATTTCGGCTTGAAGACCGCGGCGCTGCGCGGCGGCTGCCTGACCGGCCCGAATCATTCCGGGACCGTGCTTCACGGCTTTCTGGCCTGGCTGATGAAATGCGTGGCCACGGAGCGGCCGTACACGGTCTGCGGCTACGGCGGCAAGCAGGTCCGCGACAATCTGCACAGCTACGACCTCGTCTCGGCGATCCACGAGATCTACAAAGCGCCGCGCAGCGGAGAGGTCTACAACATGGGCGGCTCGCGCTTCAGCCACTGCTCGATGATCGAGGCCATCGCCCTCTGCGAGGAGATCGCCGGCAAACGGCTCCACTGGAGCTATCAGCAGTCCAACCGCATCGGCGATCACATCTGGTACGTCAGCGACACGGCGAAATTCAAGACTCACTATCCCGGCTGGCAACAGCAGTACGACCTTCGCCGCCTTCTCGTCGAGATTTACGAGAGAAATGTCGAGCGCTGGCAAGCCGAGAAGGAAGCGCTCGCGGTCTCATGATCATGAGCGAGATGCGCCTCTCCATCGTCATTCCCGCGAACAACGAGGAGGAAAACCTCGCCCAGACGATTTTCAGCGTCGAACAGGTGCTGCGGAACGCCTCGGTTCCGCACGAGATCGTCGTGGTCGACGATCACAGCACCGACCGCACCGCCGAGGTCGTGGGAGAGCTGCAGCGGCTCTACCCTGAGATCCGCATCGTGCGGAACGAGCGGCCCAGCGGCTTCGGCCACGCCGTACAGACCGGCATCGATGTTTACGAGGGCGACGCCCTCTGCCTGGTGATGGCCGACGGCTCGGACGAGCCGCGCGACATCGTCAACTATTACGCGAAGCTCCGCGACGGCTACGAATGCGTCTTCGGCTCGCGATTCGTGCCGGGGGCGAAAGTCGTCAACTATCCGAAGCACAAGCTCGTGCTCAACCGGCTGGCCAACTGGCTCATTCAGGCGCTGTTCGGACTTCGCTACAACGACGTCACGAACGCCTTCAAGTGCTACCGCCGGCCGGTGCTCGACGGCCTGACCCCGATTCTTTCCCATCATTTCAACCTGACGGTCGAGCTGCCGCTCAAGGCCATCGTCCGCGGCTATTCGTACACGGTCGTTCCGACGAACTGGTACGGGCGGATGCGCGGCATCTCCAGGCTCCGCATCCGGGAGATGGGCAGCCGCTATCTGTTCATCATTCTCTATGTGCTGCTGGAGAGGCTCCTCTCGCGCGGGGACTACCACCGCGCCGGGGCACCGGCGGCCGCGGCGAGAGCCCGGCGCCGCGCCCGCGCCTGAAATGAAGAAACTTTCGCTACTCGTACTTCTCATCGCCGCGCCCGCCGCGGCCCACGATTTCTGGATCGAGCCGTCCACGTTCCATCCCGCGGCGGGCGAGCGCATCGCCGTGGCCTTGCGCGTCGGCATGCACCTCCTCGGCGATCCGGTGCCGCGCGTCCCCGATCTCATCGACAAATTCTTCATCCGCGGCGACGGCGACGAGCGCCCCGTCGTCGGGCGCACCGGCATGGACCCCGCCGGCCTGGCCTTCCTCTCCGGTCCGGGACTGCATTGGATCGGCTACCAGAGCTTCGGCTCGCCGCTGACCCTCGACGCCAAGAAATTCGCCGAGTACCTGCGCGACGAAGGGCTGCCCACGATGCCGCAGGGACCGGAGCGCTTCTACCGCTGCGCCAAGGCGCTGCTCGACACGCCCGGCGACTCGGGCAAGCTGCTCGGCACGCCCCTCGGCTTCACCCTCGAGCTCGTGCCGCGCGCCGACCCGTACAAAACGCGCGAGCTGCCGCTCACGCTCCTCTTCCGCGGCAAGCCGCTCCCGAACGCGCAGATCGCCGCGCTGAACAAGGACGAGGAGATCAAAGTCCGCACCGACGCGCGCGGCCGGGCCACGCTGCGCCTCGGTCACCCCGGCTTCTGGATGATCAAGGCCGTGCACATGGAGCCGGCGCCGAAAGGCTCCGGTTTCGCATGGGAGAGCTGGTGGGCGTCGATGACGTTCGAACGGAAATGAAGATCGGGTATTGGATCACCACGATCATCATCGGGATGGAGACGCTCGCCGGCGGCGTGACGGATCTCCTGCACGGCCGGACGATGCTCATTGCCGGCCCGAGCGTGGCCGGCATCGTCACGCACCTCGGCTATCCGCTCTACTTCCTCACGATCCTCGGCCTCTGGAAGATCGCCGGCGCGATCGTGATCTTCGCTCCCGGCCTGCCGCGCCTCAAGGAATGGGCCTACGCCGGCGTCGTCTTCGAGCTCACCGGCGCCGCCGCCTCGTGGGCCTTGCATGACGGCGCGACCGTCGAGCTGATCTCGCCGCTCGCCCTCGCCGCCGTCGCCATCGCCTCGTGGGCGCTGCGGCCTGAAGGGCGGGCCGTAAACCCGCCCTTCAGGAAGAACGTTACGGCCGGTACTCTGCCGCGGAGATGAAGCGCCCGTCGTTCGTGGCGTTGTTCACGACGACGGCGTAGCAGACGGCGTTGTCCGACGGATCGAACTGCACGTAGCCGTTGCTTACGGGCGTGTTCACACCCGTCTGTCCCCACGCGTTCGGGGCGAGATTCAGCGTGATCGTGCCGAGATTCCCGCCGAGGGTGTCGCGGATCGTTGCCGTCACCGTGTTGCCGTTGCCCGACTGGTCGACGCAGCCTACGTTCGTGCGCGACGTCGAGTCGACCGTGATCCCAGGCGCGAACGACCGCGAGCTCGAGCCCGCGAACTCCAGCACCGGCACGGTCGTGCTGTAGCCGCCCGAGCGCACTTCGCTATTGACGATGATGCGGCTGTTCGGATCGCCCGTCGTCAGCCTGACCGCGCCGCCGCCGGTGACGCCGAAGGCCTGGTTCAGGAAATTCGTATACGTCAGCACCTGGCTGGGGCCGAGCGAGATCACCCTGTCGGAGCGCGTGCCGCTGCCGTCGAAGAAGCTGGCCGTCACCGCGATGGTCGACGACGTCGGATTGAAGAGCGCCACGTAGCTCGTGAACTGCGCGCCGCCGAAGCCGGTGACGTTGGCCACGACCGGAATCGTCTGGCGGTCGGAGGCGAAGCTGTCGTTCGGCGCGCTCCTGTGCGTCTGCGCCAACGCCGCCGTCGATATGAGAGTCAGAAGAAAAATGAATCGTTTCATGGTCGTCTCCTCACTGGCAGGGCTGCGTCTGGTTCGGGTCGGGGATCACCGGCGTCACGACCAAGTTCGTCCCGCCGTGGCCCTGCAGCAGCCCCTGATGCGGCGGTGCAAGGAAGGGGAAGCGCGGCAGGAAATCCTTGTCGTTCGTCTCGACGCCCTTGGCCAGCCCCGCGCCCGGATCGCCGGCGGCGATGAGGCTGATGAGCACCGAGTTGACGTTGACCTGATGCATGTTCGCCTTCGCGCCGCCGCCGAGGCGGCGTCCGTTCGGGAAGGCCGAGTCGGTCGCGGCGTCGAGCGTGATCACATCGCCGGTCGAGCCGTCGGCGATCGGAATCGGCCGCCCGAGGTTGATGGCGTTGACGATGTCGAGGCGCGGCCCCTTCAGCGTCTGCACGGCCGCCGCGGGAACGCCGAGGGCCTTGTAGACGCCCAGCGCGTCGAGGTCGCGCACGAGCACGGGGAAGAGTATGTCGTTGCCGAAGCGCGACACGTCCTTCATCGGATCGGTGTGGAGGTAGAGCGTCTGCCGCTGCGTGCCGACGAGACCCGCGTTGAACAGCGGCAGGGCATTGCGGCCCACCTGCACGTAATTGCCGGAGCCGCGCAGGCCGGTGATGATGTTCGACGGATCGACGGTTTGCACGGCCTGGCGGCTGATGCTCACCCAGATGCGCAGCAGACTGTCGGTGGAGGTTTTATCGAGCGTGCCGTTGTGGGGGATGCCGTTGGGGAACAGCTCGGCGGTCGACAGCTCGAGGGCGATCGACGAGACGTTGTAGCCGGCGAAGACGTCCTCGATGGGCGTCTTGCGCGCGCCGGGGATGCCGCCGAGGTCGCTCGCGCCGAGGTTGACGAGATCGAAGATGCCCTTCTCGTCGAGCTGGTACGGGTCGTCGAAGTCGCCGGCGATGATGCGCGCGCCGTTCGACAGGGTGGCGATGAAGGAGTCGATGAAGTTCTGGTCGTAGAGGCCGTTCTCGCGCGTGGTGCGGTCGCCGGAGTCGTAGCCCTTGAAGGTGCCGAGGCCGTAGACGAGGCGGTCGGTCTGCGGGCCGTGGTTGTTCGGAAGGACCTTGATGTCCTTGCCGAGGACCGCCGGCACCGTTTGGCCCGGGGCCACGATGCGCGTGACCGTCATCGTCTCCGTGCCGCCGGTGAGCTGCCAGAGGAGCTCGTTGCCGCCGCCGACGCTGTCGCCCGGAGTCGGCGCCGGCGCCGGGGTGAGGGTGTTCTTGAACTCGACGCGATAGACGGCCGCGTCGGCCAGGCTGGTGCCCTTCCCGATGTGGAACTCGTAGCGGTAGCCGTTGCACGAGCGGAAGCCCTGGTTGCCTTGACCGGGCTCGTGGAGCGGGTTGTAGTCCATGATCAGGTACAGCTTGTCGTGCGCGCCGTTCGAGACCCAGGCATAGGTGTCGGTGTTGTCGGCGCACGGCTCGTTGAGGACGGCCAGCGCTTCGCGATGACTGGACGCGTGCGCCGGCGGGACGAATCCGACGAGCGCTACGAAGAGCAGCGCTCCGGATAACCGGAGGTATGGAGAGAGTCGCATGGTATCTCCTTCGTTCCTGATAAGCGTTGTTGTGGCCTCGAGGTGTGTGCTAGTACGCTGCTCGAACGCGACTGGACGTATGCGATCCAAATCGCCGTTCAGCGCGTACCTGCCAAGTGTTCGACTGGGTCTTTCCGCTGTTGCTGGCGCTGCAGGACGCGCAGAAGCCGGTCGTACGCGACTCCATCGTCGTGGCCGCCGAGTCGTCGCCGCTCGAAAGCGCGCCGCGCGCGGCCAGCGAAGGGGTCATCTCCGCGGAGCAGGTGGCCGCGCTTCCGCTGAAGCGCCCCGCCGACGTGCTCGAGAGCGTGCCCGGCGTGATCGTCAGCCAGCACAGCGGCGAGGGGAAGGCCAATCAGTACTACCTGCGCGGCTTCAACCTCGACCACGGCACCGACCTCGCCCAGACCGTGGCCGGCGCGCCGGTGAACATGCCCTCGAACGCGCACGGGCAGGGCTACTCCGACGACAACTTCGTGATGCCCGAGCTGATCGGCGCCGTGCGGTTCCGCAAGGGACCGTATTACGCCGACGCCGGCGACTTCGCTTCCACCGGCGCGATCAACGTCGATTACGTGAGCGTGCTCGAGCGGCCGATGCTGTCGGTCACCGGCGGCCGCTTCGGCTACCGCCGCGTCTTCACGGCCGCCTCGCAGCCGCTCGGCCGCGGCGAGCTCCTCGGCGCGTTCGAGGTCGCCCGCGACAACGGCCCGTGGCTGCGCCCCGACGCCTATCGAAAGCTCAACGGACTGCTGCGATTCACCTCCGGCCGCGACAACGACGCCTACAGCGTGACCCTCTCCGCGTACGACGGGCGGTGGAACGCCAGCGATCAGATTCCGGCGCGCGCGGTGAGCGAGGGGATGTCGCGCTTCGGCGAGATCGACCCGAGCGACGGCGGCCGCTCCTACCGCGTCTCCGCCGTCGCCGACTGGCAGCGCGGCGGCCCGGCACCGACGAAGGCCACCGCCTACGCGATCGCCTACGGGCTCGACCTCTTCTCGAATTTCACGTACTTCCTCGACGACCCGGTGCACGGCGACCAGTTCGAGCAGCAGGACCGCCGCGTCGTCGTGGGTGGCCGCCTCACGCATCAGTGGGACCAGAACCTCGTGGGGATCGAGTTCCGCAGCGACCACATCGGCGCGCTCGGCCTCTACCACACCGACGCGCGAAGGCGCCTGGAGACGATCCGCAGCGACCGCATCGACGAGACGAGCATCGGTGTCTTCGCCCAGACGACGACGCGGTGGACGCCGAAGCTGCGCACGATCGTCGGCGCGCGCGCCGATACGTTTCTCGTCGCGAGCATCGCCAGCCCGAAGCTCAGCGCGATCTACACGCCGCGCGACGGCACGGAGCTCTACGCGAGCGCCGGCCTCGGTTTTCACAGCAACGACATGCGCGACCGCGAGTCGCCGCTCGTGCGCACGCGCGGCGCGGAGCTGGGCGTGCGCACGTCGGCGATTCCGCGCCTGACGACGACGCTGGCGCTGTGGGACCTCGACATCGGCTCGGAGCTCGTCTTCGCCGGCGACAGCGGCACGACCGAGCCGAGCGGCGCGAGCCGGCGCACGGGCATCGAGTCGGCGAGCTCGTTGCGTGTGTCGTCGCACCTCTCCGTCGATGCCGACGTGGCCGTCTCCCGCGCCCGCTTCCGCGATGGCGACCGTATCCCCGGCGCCGTCGAGCGCGTCGCCTCCTGCGGCCTCTCGCTCGCGAGCCTCGGCCGCGTCAGCGGCGCTCTCCGCTTCCGCTACTTCGGCCCCCGCCCGCTGATCGAAGACAACAGCGTCCGCTCCCGCGCCTCGCAAACGTTCAACGCCGAGACCGCGATCACGCTCCTGCCCCGCCTGACCCTCGGCATCGAAGCGCTCAACCTGACGAACGCGCGCGTCAGCGACGTCGACTACTTCTACACCTCGCGCCTGGCCGGCGAGCCGCGCGGCGGCGTCGCCGACGTGCACCTCCATCCCCTCGAGCCGCGGTCGCTGCGCCTGCGGCTCGACGCGCGCTTCTGAGGCGCTATGATGGTTGGCCGTCCGGTCTCGCTTCCATGTCGCCTCTTCGTGCCGCCGTGCTTGGGCTCTTGCTGGCGTTGCTGCCCGCGCCAGCCTTCGCGGAGCTTTGGGCGGCGCGCAACGGCGACGATCCGCGCTGGGCCCGCCCTGACTTCGACGATTCCGCGTGGCAGCGCGTCGACGTCCGAGCGACGTGGCGGCAGCAGGGGCGTCAGGGCTACGACGGCAAGGTCTGGTTCCGCGGCCCGGCGCCGTCCGCGGATGGCCTGCTCCTCGGCCCGCCGACGTACGGCGGATACGAGGTCTACGCGAACGGCCGCCTGATCGGCCGGTCGCGCGGCTGGTTCTCCGCGCTCGCGTTCGGATTTCCCGAGGTCTTTCGCCTGCCACCCGGAACGACGCGCGTCGCGCTGCGCGTGCGCCGGATCGGCTGGGCGTCCGATCTCGACGCGGACGGCGGCCCGGTCGGCGGCGTCCTCACCTTCGGCGCCTATGCCGACCTCGCCGATCATCTCCGCGCCGGCTGGAGCGGCCGCCTGATCAGCGAAGTCCCGCAGCTCATTTTGGCGGCCCTCTTCGGATTCGCCGCTCTGCATCACGGCCTGCTGTTCCTCCGCCGCCGGAAGCAGAGGGAGCATCTCTGGTTCGCCCTTCTCGCGCTCGCCTTCGGCGTCAACACCTTCGCCAGCACCTATTGGATCTACGAGCTCACCGCCAGCCGCGGCCTGGCCGTCCGCGTGAGCAACATGTCCGGACATCTGGCCGCGGCGTTCGCGATCCAATTCCTCTGGACGTTTTTCTGCCGCCCCGTTCCGCGTTGGCTGCGTGTCTATCAGCTCTCCCACCTGGCGCTGGCGGCGTTCGTCGGCTTCTGGCCGGACATTCGCCCGATCCTCGCCAGCGGCACGGCGCGATGGCTGTGGCTCCTGCCGCTGCTGCTGATCGCCGCCGTGCTGGTCATCCGCGAGAGCCGCCTCGGCGAAGCGGACGCGAGGATCATCGCCGCCGGCGGCGTGACCATGATCGCCGTCGAAGCGGCCGAGGTCGCGCGCCACGTCCTCAACCTGCACTTCCCGATCGACTCGTCGATCGCCCCCTTCGGCTTCGGCGCCGTGATCGTGGCCATGAGCATCGCCCTGTCGCATCGCTTCCGGCGCGTGCACGACGAGCTCGATCGCCTGCGGTCGCAACTGGAGGCGGAGGTGCTGGAGCGGACGCACGAGCTGGCCGAGGCCCGCGACGACGCCCTGGCCGCCGCCCGGGCCAAGAGCGAGTTCCTGGCGAACATCAGCCACGAGATCCGGACGCCGATGAACGGCGTGATCGGCATGGCCGAGCTGTTGTCGCGGACGCCGCTGACGGCCGAGCAGCGCTCGCGCCTGAACACGATCCAGGTCAGCGGCCGCTCGCTGCTGACGCTGCTCAACGACATCCTCGACTTCTCGCGCCTGGAGTCGAGCAAGCTCACCGTGGAGCAGCGTCCGTTCCGCATCCGAGACGTGGTCGAAGAATGTGTGGAGGTCCTCGCGCCGCTGGCTGCCGGCAAAGGGCTCACGCTGACGTCCGCGATCGCGGCGGGAACGGTGGAGGCGCTGTACGGAGACCAGCACCGCACGCGGCAGGTGCTCCTCAACCTTCTCAGCAACGGGATCAAATTTACGGCCGAGGGCGGCGTGGGCGTGTCGGTGAGCTCCGTCCCGCTTGATGACGGGCGTGTGGAAGTCCGCTTCTCCGTCACCGACACCGGACGCGGCATCGCCGGCGACGACGTCGGCCGTCTCTTCGTGGCCTTCCAGCAGCTCGACGGCTCCTCGAGCCGCCGGCACGGCGGCGCGGGCCTGGGACTGGCGATCAGCAAACGGCTGACGGAGCTCATGGGCGGGACGCTCACGCTCGACACGGCGCCGGGCCGAGGCTCGACGTTTCATTTCACGATCGCCGGCGAGCCGGCGACGATCCCCGTCCCGCAGCCGCCGGGACTGTCGCGGACACCGGCGCCCGCGCGCCGGCCGCTGCGCGTGCTGCTCGCGGAGGACGAGGAGATCAACAAGGTCGTCGTCCTGCACATGCTGGCCCAGCTCGGCCACCAAGCCGACGCAGTCGACAACGGCGTCGAGGCCTTGCAGGCCCTGTGCTGCGAGACGTACGACGTCGTGCTGATGGACATCCAGATGCCGGGACTGGACGGCCTCGAGGTCACGCGCCGCATTCGCGAGGCCGGCGGGACGCGGCCGCACATCATCGCCCTGACCGCGCACGCGCTCTCGGGCGACCGCGAGCGCTGCCTGGCCGCCGGCATGAACGACTACCTGAGCAAACCGATTCGCCTGGTCGAATTGCAGGACGCACTGGCGGGAGTTGTTTAAGGGCGGACGATCTCCAACGTATCCGTAACTCCCGCCCACGTGTTCCGCCCGCCCTCCTTCGCCGCGTAAAGCGCCTGGTCGGCGAGCTCGACGACCTGCGACCACGTGAGCGTCCGCAACGGAAACGCGGCGAAGCCGATCGAGGCCGTCTTCGGCAGCGGCTCTCCGCCGTCGAGCAGGAAGGGGCGCTCGGCGATCGCGGCGCGCAGCCGCTCGGCGATCTCCGGCGCATCGCGGCGCGGGCTTCCGCGCGTGACGGCGAGGAACTCTTCGCCGCCCCAGCGCAGCACGTAATCCGACGAGCGGAAGACCTGGCCGAGCCGCTCGCGCATCTGCTGGAGCACGCGGTCGCCGGCGGCGTGGCCGAGCTGGTCGTTCACGGCCTTGAAGTGGTCGATGTCGACGAGGAAGAAGACGAGATCGCTCTGCTGGCGCAGGGCCAGGGCGACGTCGTTGTCGATCCGCTGCATGAGGAAGCGGCGGTTGTGCAAGCCGGTGAGGGCGTCGGTGATGGTCATGTTCTCCAGCGCGGCGTTGGCCTCGGCGAGCTCGCTGGTGCGCTCGGCGACGATGGCCTCGAGCCGCTTCGCGCGCTGGCGCAGGATGCGCGTCCGCGCGCGGATGAAAACGACGACGACCGCGGCGAGCAACGCGACCAGCAGGGCGCGGAACCACCACGTTTCGTACCACGCCGGCAGCGCGCGCAGGGGGAGCGCGATCGCGCTCGAGCTCCACGCGCCGAGGCGATTCGTGCCGCGCACGCGCAGCGTGTAGTTTCCGGGCGCGAGGTTCGTGAAGGCCGCCACGCGGTGCGCCGCGTCGGCCTCGGTCCAGCCGCGGCTGTAGCCGTCGAGCCGGTACGCGTAGCGCAGCGCGCCGGGCGCGGAGTAGTCGAGGGCCGCGAACTCGACGGCGACGTCCCGCTCGCCGGCGGGAAGATCGATCGGATGGCTCCAGTCCGCGATCGTCCGCCGCCCGACCCTCAACGCCGTGATCGCCAGCGGCGGCCGGTAGCTCCACTCCGCGCTCGCGTCCGGCGCGACGACGGTGACGGCGTAGGTGCCGGCGAAGAAGATGGTCCCGTCGGTCGCGGTGCTGACGCCGCGCGTCCAGAACTCGGTTTCCTGAACGCCCTCGGCCGGGCCGAGGACGCGCGCGCGGAACGTGTCCGGGTCGATGCGCAGGAGAGCGTTCGTCGTGCTCGCCCAGATCGATCCGTCCGGTCCCTCGGCGAGGCCGGCGATGTTCTCGTGGCCGAGGCGGCGAACGCTGTCGCCGGTCAGGACGCTCAGAGGTCCGCCGAACGCTCCGGTCCAGATCCGCCCCCGCCGGTCCTCGATGATCGAGCTGACGGAGCCGGCGTGCATGAAGCGCGTCACGCGCCGCGTGCCGGGATCGATGCGATTGAGGCCGTTCGACGTGCCGGCCCAGATGCGTCCGGCGCGATCGGCGTAGACGACGGTGACGAAGTCGTTCGACAGCTCGCCGGCGCGAAAGCGCGTCACGGCGCCGCTTCGCTCGTCGAAGGCGGCCACGCCGGAGCCGGAGCCGATCCACAGCGTTCCGTCGCGCTCGACGATGGAGAAGACGCGGCCGAAGCCCGCGAGACAGTCGATGGTCGTCCGCAACCGGCAGAGGCCCTGCACGGTTCCGATCCAGAGGGTGCCATCCGCGCCGGCGTGCAAGGTCTGCACGCTGCGGTGATCGGGCACGGTGAAGGAGGTCGAGGCGCCGCCGTGCGGGTCGAGGCGGACGACTTTGTCGGAGCCGCCGAGCCAAAGCGCGCCGTTGGGCGCGGAGGCGACGGCGCGCGCGCCGAGGTCGCCGGCGCCGAGGTGCTTGTCGCTGGAGAAGAGCTCGTAGATCCCGCGGTTCAGCGGGTTGTGCACGAGAAGGCCGCCCGGGCCGTTGGCGATCCAGATCAGGCCCGAGCGGTCGCGGAAGAACTGCCAGACGTCGCCGGGAGTGAGCCCGCCCGGATTGGCGCGGTCGATGGCGATGCGGCGGATGCGCTGCGCGGCCACGTCGATGACGGAGATGCCGCCGTCGTACGAGGCCACCCAAACGATGCCCGGCCTGACCTCGATGATGCCCCACTGCTCGCCGGGCAACGCGTACGTCCGCGCCACGCGTCGGTCGGCGCCGAGGACGAACACCGCGCCGGCGGAGCCCGCCCACAGACGTCCTTGCGCATCTTCGTACAAGCTGAAAAATGTGCCGCCCGGGATGACGGCGCGGAATGCCGTTTCCGATCGCGCACGGCAATAGAGCCCGCGAATGGTGGCCACCCAGACGCTCTGCTCGCGGTCGATGAGGATGGCCTCGACGCGCTCGCTCAATTCCGAGCGATGGAACGAGCCGTCGAAGAAATCGAGCCCGCGGTCGCCGCCGATCCACAGCGCCCCGCCCGGCGCGCGCGCCAGGGCGATGACAGTGGCGCTCCTCGGTCCGCCCTGGCCCGCTGGCCACGTCTGAAAGCGCTCCGTCCGCAAGTCGAGACAGGCCAGCCCGCTCGAAGAGGTCCCGATCCAGAGCTTGCCGCCCGGGTCGGCGGCCAAGGCCTGCACGCCGCTCCGCGGGTAGGAGCGAAATTGAGCTCCGTCGTAACGCGCCAACCCGCCCGGCGTGCCGACCCAGATGAATCCCGCGGCGTCCTGCGCGACCGCGTAGACCGCCGGATGCGGCAGCGCCTTCTGATCGA